>Ga0209184_1000406_pt1 | contig 47396 bp, 36 predicted proteins | sample EN8Hudsemesocosm_2_FD_184627 | JGI IMG/M metagenome (GOLD analysis project Ga0209184, IMG submission 184627) | Methane-oxidizing microbial communities from mesocosms in the Hudson Canyon - EN8C Hudson Canyon (SPAdes) (version 2) | ecosystem: Environmental > Aquatic > Marine > Cold seeps | place... | reverse complement strand
ATTAACTATGCCACTACAGTTCAAGCATGAAGTAAGTCCAAACCTTAAGGGCTAAGAATTACTTGCATTACCTACCTGAGTTGCTATCAGAATCTCTAGAGATTAAACGGTATTCTTAGCCAATATGGTGTGTTGGAGTAGTAACGCAGAGTGAGGCCTACTCAACTAGCAGAGCGTGAGCTGGTTTCGCTCCAGCTTTGCAAAATAGTAATAGTAACACCCTTCAATGTAGCTAATTAGCATTAGTCGGATGACTAGTTTTTTCTAAAAGTGTCGAGATTTTATACAGATATTTGTTTTTGTAAATGTACTCACTTTAGATAATCAATTGATTTTACAAACTAATGTGTTTAGTGGATCAATCTATGCTTTTTTCTGAGTCGGAGGCATATCTGGTATATCTGACATCTGTTGCATGGGTGGGTGGTAGCCAATCAACATAGGGCGGATCAACAAGGCTTGAAACAGGTTAGATACGTATGTCGTAATTTATGATGTTTTAAGAAGGAATTTTCATGATGAAATATTCTAAATTGAAAGTAGCGGTATTGGCGGTTACGGCTGCAGTCTCTCTTCCCGCTTTTGCAATTCCTATTACTACCGACATTATTTCGGTGGTCGATGAGTCTGGCTCTATGTCTACCGAGCATGCTTGGTTAGGCAGTATGATGACAGCTCTGGATGCTGCATTTGCAACGGAAGCTGGAGGGGATACCTTCAGTCCACAATATGGTTTGACGGGTTTTGGTGCAAATAGTACTCATGGCACCTCCGGTCACAAACATCTCGTTGGCGGAAGTGAGTTTGGCACCGCTACGGAGTATGGCACTGCTACTGGAACGTTGATCCATAGCGGAGGTTTTGAGGATGGTTATCAAGCAATGGATTATGCTTTGAATAACTATACGCTTCGAGCTAATGCCGTAACAAATATAATCTTAGTGACCGATGAAGATAGAGATGGGGGTGGTGGCTTTACATTTGATGGCATGGTTAACGCACTAGCAAGTGAGAATGCTCTGCTTAATGCCGTCTTGAATATACAAATTCGATGCGATGATAATTCGGTAGCTTTAGGTCTTGATGATACTGGCACCGGTTATGTGGCCAATGGGTCTGGAGGGTTTAACACCTGTATCGGTGCGAGTGTTACCAGTGGGGCGGGCTCTTCAGAAACTGATTATGCCGATTTGGCACTAGAGACTGGTGGTGCTGTCTGGGATTTAAATCAGCTGCGTGCAGGTGGCCTAACGGCTACATCTTTCACTGCGGCATTTGTTGATATTAAAGTGCAAGAAACAATCAGCCAAGAGGTACCTGAACCAAGCACACTAATCCTACTAGGGTTAGGGCTTGCCGGTGTGGGTTTTAGTCGCAAAAAAATTAAGGCTTAGAACCCAGAGTGCTTATAACCCAGAGTGCTTCCAACGCTACATGCTTGTCTAAATTAGCGGCTCTATCTTGGGGCCGTTTCAATTTGTAGAATAGAAGCGAACAAAGTGGGTGCAATTAATTAACTTAAAATTCAAGCAGCAAAGTCGGGTGCGTATGCCTCAATAAGTAGTTTTAACTTCAGGTGAAGTGACTGCCTGCGGGCTTGCAGGTAATTACCAGTTAGATATTATCTTATAAATCATGAGTTTTTCAGAGGCAAATAAGTGCGAGAACCCGACGCAAGTTAATAACACACGTTAATGTCCGCTCCTGGCCGATAACCGAGTCCAAACCTCGACTAATCTCGAAGTTTTTTTATGTCCGCTAACAAGAGTATTTCGACACCAATGCGCACCACCTCCAACATGGTATACTTTTGTCACACATATTCGATTAATCACGACAGTTATCAGCCCCCTCCTGATTATACAAGGCATACAGCGACATAGTGCCGCTTCCGAGACTGGGCACCATTATTTGAAGAACCCGAACATTGAAAAATGTTCGGGTTTTTTTATTCCTGTAATTTGAGACGCTAATGCTGCGAACATACAACTTAAATCATAATTGATAGAGATGTGTGTATAAAGTGAGTGTATTATTTACTTTTCCTACCTTGAAACCTATTGCTTTATGAAAATATCGCCTATATTTAACTCAGGAGTATAAGTTCATTCAGTCATGATGATTATTTATCGGATTTGGCAATATGACCCAATGCGTCTTTAGAGGCAGGGTGGATAACTTTTTCTTTTTTCAATTTTTACTTAAGGAGTCTAAAATAATGTTCAAGTCCCTTAAGCACTTGTTCGAGTCATTTGAAACAGAAAGTAAATTATTTAACCATGCAGATGATGAAGCAATCCATGTTGCATTGGCTTCACTTCTCTACCACGTTATTTCTTCAAATGGCGTAGAAAGCGCTAAAGAAAAACATGAGTTTTCCGAAATATTGAAAAAAGAATTCACACTCAATGACGCGCAGATTGCTAGTCTTTATAAACAGGTAAAAACGCTAAACAATGATAGCACTGATGATTTACATACCATTAATCATTATCTAAAAAAGAACCCTACTTCACGCATGTTGTTCATGGGGAAATTGAATCACCTTATCTCGTTAGATGGTGTTAATTCAAGGGAGTTGGATTTTTTTACTCATGCTAAGAAGGTTCTTTTTCCAACACTTTCCGATGAGGAAGATTTTTAAGCCAAATTTAATTTCCTCTAAGCACTGTGTATGAGTTAGTTCGTTACCACTGGAAAAGTAGAAAACTGATGAGAAATTAGCTTTTCCTTCTCCGTATTGATAAAGACAGTAGATAAAATCGCCTTCCCTTCTTTTTGCCAAACTCTATGGTCATGGCTGTTAAGGGTTACACTAATTTGATTCATACCCTTTTTAAAATGCTTGCCTGGAATGTGGACATCTGTACCGTAGATGCGCTGAATTTTCGTCCCATTAACATATAGGTGACCATGGCCTTCAACAACACCCTTTGGGGTATTACCAATATTACGGGGAGATTCCAATTGGAACTGAGAAGTATCTAAATTTAAGTTATAGCCCGACATATCATCCGCAGTAATAGATATATTTAATTGCGGAGTATAGGCAGATTCAGGTAGTTCAAGTGGTGAGTGCTTGTGTTTCATGTCCATTGGCATTTCATTCGCAGCTAGGGCAATAGCGGGTATGAGCAGTAAGGTATAAATAATCGTGTGTACGGTTTTTTTCATGATGATGGTATCGTATTTAAGTTGGAATAGTTTTTCATTGGTCCGTTTATAACAGTTCGCCCTGCATGGTGTTTTAAACATGACAGGGCTAGTTTATGTGTTTAAATCAGACTCGGTTAACCTTGTCGCGCTGGTGGCACACAATAATCTGGTGGCGCTTCACCCTCTTCTGGTGCATCATCTGGCCCGCACTCGGGAAGGTCGCCTTCAACAGGAGGTGAGTCGCCGAGGGGTGTTCCAACGCTCGTGATGATGCTGTTATCTTGCAACTGACCATAAAAACGTGGGCCTATAGTGTAAGGGAAAGAAGGTGTTTGTACACCCCTATCATCCACTGTAATGGTTACATGATAATGGTAACCCAGAGTCTCATCTGTGTGCCCATTATATTGGTCAAGATAAACACCACCCAAGTTAGTAAGGTTTGAATTCCAGTAAAAGTCTTCATAGAAAAAACCTGCACTGGCTGTGAAGGTATTACCAGAAAGAGAAATATAGGTATCAGAAGTTAAGGGGCCATCGGCTGCGACTTCCGTGCCTGCATCCACATCATACTCGTCTACTAATCGACAATTTCGTACACCTGCTTCACCGCAACCAGTAATAGAGCTGGCATCATCATAATCTCGTACTGCCCAGCTGCTTTTCACTAATTCGCCATTGTTATTCCAAGGGCCGTAAATAGCATAACCATCTGCGGCGTAACCATATACAGGAGAGTGAGAATCACCCAAATCGCCCACTAACTCGGCTAAACATTTCGAGTTAAAGTGATGATGATAGTCTCCGTTGGCGGCATGACCTCCACATACATCCACATCGTATACTTCAGCCACTGGCGCTAGCGTTTGCCACACGCCAGCATTATTGTAACTTTGACCGTCTCCCCATTGGTAAACCGAGGTACCGTTTACCCAGTAACCTACAGCACCTAAACCACTTAGCACTACATCCGTTGCAGGAATAGGGGCATTAGGGAAGTAACCTGTACGTGATAAATTTTCTGGACAAACAGGGCCAGGAGGCCAGTAGCCTTCTCCCCCTGTAGTGGTACAATTGTTATTGCTGTTGTAGCCAATATCTTCTCCAAACTCAAACGAAATACCCGCTTCGGCAGTAGTGACGCCAGATAAGAAGTCTGTGGCAGCTTTAGGGCGCGCGTTTAGTGCGTCTATCTGTTCTTGTGTTAACGTGACTTTGTAATTAGCAATACCGGTGGCAGATACCACTGTGTACTCAACTTCGTCTACGGTTTCAGTATCAACACTTTGCACATTCACTAGCGAGCCTTGTGAGGTGCCGCTTTCAAACAGGTTTTCAGAGGTTTCATCGGTAGTGTTAATGATCCACACTGAGTTGGTCTCGATTGCCTCAGTAGTGTCCGTAGCCTCAGTTGTGTCATTAGTATCAGCGGTGTCATTTGTGCTGCTACAGCCTGTGAGTAGCAGTGGCATTATTATCAAAGGGGTGATAATTAGATTTTTGTAGTCCATAGTCCTTCCTTCAAATTTGCATGTATTGAGATGATTTTCTAAGGAGATTAATTTAACGAAGCAATGTGCAGGAAATATGAAAGAAATATGGAAAACTGCATATGAGTATCTATTTATCAACTATTGATCTTGCCTTAGCCGCCTTTTGGATACACACACCAAATCACTTTGATTCGGAAGCAATTTACATTTGCCGTTAATGCTATTACCTCTTGGGGTGATGACTTCACAGGTATCGCTACCAGTTTTGTTTACGGAGGCCTCAAATGCTTCCACTGGGGGTTATTCTGTCGGCCACCTCCTCGTTCTTCAGAGGGTTGTTCTTAATATGAGATCGCAGGTAAAAACAAAAATATCACAACAAGCGCGATGTTCGAATGCTTGGCTTTCACCTTAAGATTGTGTATCTATTAATGCGCCTGGTTCCAGTAAACCCGCATCCAGTAAACTAATGCTCAGCGTTTGCTCATCTTCTTCGCTTAGGTTTGAAAGATCTGTGTACTGTTCTAATATTGATTTCAATAACTGGAGATTGTCTTGATTCACACCGGCACTATTACCGCCTTGGGGTGGCGGAGGTGCACTACCCTCTCCCCGATGGGATGGTGTTACGCCTGCAAGGTCACCAATCTCACGTGCGTCAAACCCTGCACTATCAAGCTTGTCTGCAAAATCTTTGCTTGGGTTAATTCCTGCTTCATGAAAAGCAGAAACAATGTCTTTGGCATCTTGTTCACTGAGTGTCAAAGCATCGTAATCTGACAATATCGAGTCAATTGTTTCTTTTTGTTCATTACTCAACTTCGGAGCAGAAAATGATTGGTTTAGGTTTGTGGTGGGTAAGCTTGAATTTATTCCAATGGACATAAGGTTTCCTGTAAATCTCAAAAAGTAAATAGTATATAGACGCACATTCATTAGCTGCATCGTTCTTGTTATACCAACGTAAATTTACGACACAAATGTTCAAGAAATGTGTAAGCATTAAGAAAATAATAAGTATACTGAACGCTCATGCCTTTAAATGCATAGCAAGCTGGAAAGAACTACTTTACCGAGAATAATTTTGCCCAAGTTGAAAAAGAGAGAGTGCTTAAATGAAAGCCGTTTTTGATGTGCTACGAATTAGCTTTAGTGTTCTGTTAGATTGTTTTATCTCGCCTAAAAAGTTTCCGGCTCGCTCGTGGCTTACAGAGTACACCTTCCGTTTAGCTAAACAAATATTGCATGAATCTAAAACTAAACCCATACCTTGGTTGCGTGAACGTCAAAAGCTTCTCAAAATGTATTCGCCTGTATTGTTAAAAACAACTAAGCGATATGAAATTATCTCTGATGTTCCCTGTGTTATTTATAGTCCAGCCCATTTGATAGAACCTGACACAATCATTGTTTACCTACATGGTGGTGGTTACGTAGTGGGTTCTGCTGAAAGTTACAGTTTAACGCTTGCCAATCTGGCAATAAACTTACAGGCTCAAGTAATTGGTGTGGAATATCGGCTTGCTCCAGAACACCCCATAATCTCAGTTCAAGATGACTGTTTAAACGTTGTTAGGCATACATTGGAAACACGTCAGAACCAGGGTAACAAAGTTATTATAATGGGCGATTCAGCAGGAGGAGGACTGTGTCTTGCCACGATTAAATCACTCGCACAGCTACCGGAAAATCATCAATTAGATGCCTGTGTTTTGATATCTCCTTGGATAGCCCCGCTCGATGAAAATGGATTAACCATGGAGAATGAAAACCACGACATCTTAGATAAAGCTTTATTAGATCGTTGGGTGTCTGAGTTTGTGAGAGACAAAAGTAAAGATACTCAACTCGTTGATTTTAGAGTCATGGACTTAACTATTCTTCCACCATTATATATTCAGGCAGCCGGTTCAGAGGTGTTTCTTAAACAGATTTTAAACTTTTCAGAAGCTTTAAATACAGCGAAAGTGCCTTACGAGATAGATGTATTCGAACAACAGTTTCATGTTTTTCAAACCTTTGCCCCACTCGTTAAGCAAGCTGATACTGCCTTTAAGAAAATAGCTGTTTATATTAATCGACTATAGCTTATCTAAGACGGAGAATACCGATAATAATCCGCGGAGTGAATCACCCAACGCTTCCTTTTGTATCATCAGTGTCAATGGGCATCAAACTTTGGAAAAACACCGTCAAAAACCCATTAACATTTGCTCTGTATCAGCCAATATTACACTCCTTGACCGAAAATACCCCTTTTAGGCCTCATTTCAATCTATTTTTGCCTCACTTTCAAACCCTATAATGTTTCAAACCCTATAATCTTTCAAATAGTTAGAAACAGCAAGGTGCGCATCTCTGTATGTTCGGATTCTTCAAAAAAAAGCAGTATCAATTAACCGTCGACGGCTACCCGTCAGTACAACTAGAGCTTATAGAAACAATGCCATCAAGAACATGCACTGCTCAATGGGTATCTAAAACAATCGAAGTTACGCTTGATTGACGTAGCCAATCATTTAGAAAAGAATTTTGTTACATCACAGCCAGAATAAACCTTGTTCCTATTGAAGATACCTAAAGCGGATTAGCAGATAGTCTTTTAGGGTGACAGTATACCTTCTAAAGCGATCAACTTATTTGAGTGGCTTCATTTCGCACACAATTACAAAGGAATTATCAAAATGCTATTTTCACTTCAAGTTAAAGGCTACAAAAGCATAATGAATGTGCTGAAAGGAATGGCAATGCTCGTACCCCTACCTAAACCCACTTTATTTACTGGTCCTGGTTCATCACTAGAACTCTGTGAAGCCATTTCACATATGGGAACTCGCAAGGTAATGATCGTTACTGATGCAATGTTAGTGAAAATTGGCCTACTAAAAAATATAGAAAAAACCTTGAATGACAATGGAGTAGAAACAGTAATTTTTGACGGAGTATTACCAGACCCCACCTATGAACAAGTTGAAAGCGGCTTGGACTTTCTAAAACAGCATGGAAGCGAGGCTATCTTGGCGGTAGGAGGTGGGTCCTCCATTGATGCAGCCAAGATCATTGCGGCAGGTGCAACCAATACCAAACCTATTCGCAAGTTGAAAGGTATGTTACGAGTTTGGAAAGCACCTTTACCCTTTTTCGTAATCCCGACCACAGCAGGGACAGGCTCGGAAGTAACGGTAGCAGCGGTTATCTCAGACTCAGTGACTAACCAAAAAGGGTTAATGATTGATCCTAAGCTGGTTCCGATGATGGCGGCATTGGATGCATCGCTAATGACAGGTTTACCCGCATCGATCAGTGCTGCAACGGGCATGGACGCGCTTACTCACGCTATAGAAGCCTATATATCTGAAAACTCAACCAAAGAAACAGATGCATACGCTTTAGCAGCTATTCAGTTAATAATGCACAATTTACACATCGTTATTAAAGATGGCCAAGATTTGGTAGCCCGACAAAATATGGCTCAGGCATCACATTATGCGGGCCTGGCGATTACCAAAGCGAGTGTTGGATATGTACATGCTATCTCCCATTGTCTAGGAGCCTACTACCACACACCTCATGGCCTAGGGAATGCTATTGTACTGCCTCATGTACTTGACTATTCAAAAGACGTTTCAGGCAGCCGTTTAGCAAAGTTGGCAGGCGTAAGTGGTTTGAGTACAGATAAAGAATGTGACCTAGTCTTGGCACAAAAGTTTATTGATCATATCCGCTCTATGCTTAGCGAGTTTGATATTCCTGAACAACTAGATGCTTTGAAGGTAGAGGATATTCCCGCCATTTCTCGAGCCGCGTTAAAAGAAGCTCATTACAACTATCCAGTACCAAAATATATGGATCATATAGCTTGCGAAAACCTATTGCAGAAGTTGCTGTTGACCCCGTGAGTTATTCGAGCACAAAAGGTATCGCTTAAGATAAGATTTTCTCATTAAGGTTTCCCAAATATAGAAAGTGTAGGAGTTTAATGGGGAAGAAAAATATAAATTGGTCGATAGTGGATACCATCCTCCATTTTATTGCCTTAACTAAGGTATTTTAAATAGCTCATAACCAACGGTTAAAACGGCATCGACTGAGTTCTATCCATACCTCACCAGCCTTATTTCGTTGCTTTTAAAAAAAAGCCTCTTTAAGTTAGTCACTAACTTGGTCGTTAGTCTGATCATTCTTTTTATTATTATGACTCCGATACTCTGTCGGGCTCATATTGGTCCATCGTTTAAATGCCCGATTAAAAGCACTTGAACTCGCGAACTCCAGCTTAATATAAATTTCTTTGACTTGTGTCGTAGAGCTAGACATCATTTTAAGGGCAATCTTCTTTCTTATAGAATCGCAAATGGCAGAATAGTTTAACCCTTCATCCGTGAGACGTTTTTTTAGCGTACTGACACTTATATTAAATTCTTTGGCCGTTGAGGATAAGTCTGGAATTTTTGAATCTTTTTGACTTGAGATGTAACGAATAACCCTTTGACTAAAAGAAGATTGAGTGACGAATTCTTTTTTCCAACGTTCGATTTTTCGAAGCATCATATTTAGCATTTGAGGGTTAGCAGAGCGAATAGGTATATCTAGGACACACTTAGAAATTACAAACTCACTTGTACTTTGTCTGAATTGTACAGGACAGTTAAAAACTCGTTGATAATTTTCAAGATCACCCAGGGCATCATGTTGAAAGTTGACATGTATTAATTTAACCCCAAGACCTTGCTGAACCCCAACAAAAAACCTCGCCAACTGAATTGCTGAGGCAAAATCTAGCTCAACCAACGCTGCCAGATTACGATTGGCCGTAATATTATTCGTTTGATAGTGGTATCGATTCCCTTTTTTTATTAACTGTGTTGAAAATGCCTCGTTAAGTAAATATTTATGCTGTGCAGTAAAGTTAAGCGCCTGATAAAGGTTCGAGAAATTCATCAATGCATAACCGACGGTCCCATAATCGGAAGGATGAATGTGCTCCCCGATTTTGAGACCAAAAGAGAGATCTCCTGTTTTTTTTTCAATTTCTTCAATGATTTTTTCAATCTCAGATTGATCAACTCTTTTCTTATACGCGTCCGAGCATCGTTTTCCCTCTTCTGCTTCATCAGACTCTTGTGAATAAGAGATATCTAGCTTTTTTAGGTAGTCTGATAACAGGTCATAATATAATCGAGAAACTGTAATGCGTTTCATCTCATTCTCAGCGTCAAATTGGAATTATTCTTTAGTATACAACTAGAGTCCTGACTTCTACAGAAAGCCCTACTCTTTAACTGTAAAAATTAGGTTGAGTATAAGACTTCTACTCATTCTTTAGTGTTATTAGACTTTGTTGTAATTACTATATTGCGCATTATTGTATTTCTTTATATCAACAATACATAAGCCCTTAGAGATATTAGATATCTCTTTCAAGATACTTTAACTAGGAATGTACTTTTGATGCGCTTTTAGAGTGTTTGATTCTGGTAGGGTGTTAATGAAACAGGATAATCAACGCAAGGAAATTTGACTTAGACCTAACCGTTAAGGATTAGGCATAAGCATGGCTTCACAAAATATAGAAATAAGTACCTTATTCTTATTTCGGAGACATTATGAAAAACAATAAAAGGTTCAGAGGCTCGATAGCTAACGTACTGAAAAAAAGCAGTATTGCTCTCACTATTGCATCATTATCACAAACTGCCTTGGCGGCTACAGTGCTCGAAAACGGCACTCCTTTAACCGGGATTAGCGGTGCTTCGGGTAGTACCAGTCTCTATACACTGGATGTTGAAGCAGGGGCTACAGCCCTGAATTTCAATACCACAGGTGGAACTGGTGATGCTGATTTGTATGTGAAATTTGGTGGCCAGCCATCTTCTAGCAGCTATGACTGTCGCCCTTATGTAGGAGGCAATGAAGAGGCTTGCGATATCAGTAACATTCAGGAAGGTACTTACCATGTGATGATCCAAGGGTATTCAACCTATTCTGGACTCACCTTGAATGCAAACTATAACGCTGGCGACACAACGCCCCCTCCACCTCCGCCTCCTGTGCCAGGAACAGCAGTACTTGAAAACGGTGTTGTTGTTAATAGTCTCGGTGGCGCAGCTGCTGAAGAACTAGCGTTCACGATGGAAGTGTCTGCGGGTGCCAGCAACCTGTCTTTCGCTATGTCGGGTGGCACCGGTGATGCAGATCTATATGTTAAGTTCGGCAGTGCTGCAACCAGTAATAATTACGATTGCCGCCCCTATAAAGGCGGTAACAACGAAACGTGTGATATCGCTAATGTTCAGGCGGGTACTTATCATGTGATGCTACAAGGGTATTCAACGTTTAGCGGTATATCCCTAGTAGGATCATTCAACGAGTCAGGTGGCCCAGGTCCAGTACCTGGCCCAGTAGCAGGCGTACAAAACACAGCTGCAGCGGGTGATAGTATTACCCGAGCGTTTGCTGCCGATTGTACCTATAACTCTTCATTTTGGGGCCTTCTATGTCCAGGTAGTGGCGATCAGCCACATCACTCTTGGTTTGATGGTAGTAGTCCGAATGTTAACAGCGTACATGACCGCTATAAAGTACTGGACGGTTCGATCACCGCCAATAAAGATGCGGCCACTACCGGCGCTGAGATGGTCGGTATTCGTGAAGATGGCCCAGAACCTAGCTTTGGTGCACAGGCAGTTACGATTGCCGCACAATCACCTGCGCCAGATCATGTTGAGTTGATCTTTGGTGGTAATGACCTTTGTAGTCGAGACTGTGTTGACCCTGCAAACTGTGCTGACCCTATCTACACGGCGGCAGAATGGCGCCAAGCATTACGAGGCGGCATAAACACGCTAATGTCTAGCATGCCACAAGGATCAAGTATTCTTTTAGGAAGTGTACCTCGTGTGCAGGATATCCGTCAGGCTGGAGTTGACAAGCAGGCGGCTGATCAATACGTCGATTGTGACTCAATCTGGTCATCTTATGATGTTTGTAGCATTGTGACTCAGCCGGCGCCTTTAAACGGTGAAACATTGGCGCAACGTTTAGCAGGCGTAGCTGCTGCCCAGCAGAGCTATAATGCGATTATGGCTGAAGAAGCTGCGGCTTATAACAGCAATGCCAATGGTCAAAACCCAAATGGTATAGAAGTTATCGCCGAGTATGTGGATGAGAATACCCCATCAGGTGGCACCTTCGCATTTGGTGCTGAGCACATTAACGGCGGAGACTGCTTCCACCCGAATGTGGCTACGCAAAGTCAGATTGCTGACTATATGTGGAATGCGAACACAGATATGCCTTAGTAACTTGCTATTTAAAGCATCATTTTTATAGCAACAGCACTATAATTATCTCCAGTGAACAATCGCTGGAGATAATTATCTCTTTACGAATCTATGATTCCCTCTGAATAACTTGAGAGCCCAGGTAATTCATGAACAACTTCAAACACTTAATTTACTGCATAATACTGTTTTTACTATCGGGGTGTGACTCTTCAATAGCCCCAACTAGCAAAAGCGGTAACGATAGCTCGAAGCCTAAAGCCCAAGAAGCGATGAGCGAGCATCAAGAACGACTAAGCATCGTTAGTAGTTCCCCTCAGGATAGCGTAATTGCTAGACTCGGTGAGCGGACGGTTTCTATAGAAGAGATCGACGCCCCTATAAAACTTAGATTGTTTGATCTGGAGTGGCGAAAATACGAACTCAGAAGAGCGGTACTAAAACGTAAGATTGATGAGTATATAAACAAAAATGAACATCTGGAAAACGCCTCGCCAGAATCGGTAGGTGTCTTTTTAACACCTCCGTCTCCTCCTAGGGTTGAGTTTCCTGAAGATAAAAGGCCGTTGAAAGGCAGTGCCTATGCCCAGGTACATATAGCACTATTTTGTAGTTACCAATCATCTCATTGCGCACGCCTACAACCTGTTATACAGGAGCTGGAAGCGCGCTATAAAGGTTCGATTAGTTTTGGCTTTTATGACTTTCCGCAGTCTTTTCATCGTTACGCAAAATCGGCGGCTAATGCCGTTCACTGCGCCGCAGAATTAAGTACGCCTTGGGAGTTTCAAAGCGCTATATATGCAGACATAAGTCAATTGAATACAGAACGATACCTGTCAATTGCAGGCCAGCTAGGCTTTGACAAAACAATTTTTTCAGCTTGTATCAACGAGTTTAGATATAAAGACAAGATCACCTCAGACATGGCGTTTGGTCAGAAATTGGGGCTTGGTAATGTTCCTGTCTTTTTCATCAATGGCCTTTACGTAAAAGGCCCGCAAACTACCGACGGGTTTGGCTACTATATTGATGAAGAATTAAACCGTTTGGGTGCCATAAAACCTGTACTGTCTACTCTTCCTATAAAACTGTTAGCCACCTCTTTAAGCAACAAAACTGAAGAATCAACAGCCATAATACAATATTTAGAAACAAACGAAATCCGTACTTACAAAACAGGCGAATCTCTAAATAAAAAAATTAAACTTGTAACGATAGAAGAGGCACGAATCGTAATTGATCATCGAGGTCGGCTGGAGTTTATCTTGCTCAAGAATAGCCTGAATTCTCAATCCTTAGCGAATTCTGACAATACCGATACCGATACCGATACCGAAAGTGTAGAGCAGGAAACAACAGATATTAGGTCACAAGATGAGCACGAACCGCCTAATAAATACACAGAGCTTAAACCTACAGGGGAAATGAGACTATCGAGAGAATGGATTGAAGAGCAGTTGAGCAATCAGAGTGAACTTGAAGCGTACTTTTATTCTGCTGAACATGAAGTTGAAGGAGTTCACCTATTAAAGTTGAAAGATGTTGCAAAACAGGAGTTCTACAAGATGTTAGGGCTTCAGTCAGGCGACGTGGTTTTGCGTGTAAACAAAGAGTTTGTGCATGATGCTCACAATCCATTATGGGCAACCCTCCAAAATGAAGGAGAGGTTACGCTTTTAGTTATGCGTAAAGGCTTTCCAATTCGATTCGACTATAAGATTAAGTAGTTGAATCGTCTTACGTGCAGATAAAAGAAAAAGACCTAGTTGACTAGTGATATTAGTCAAGCACAGCACGATTACGCCCTTGTTCCTTTGCTTGATACAGCAATTTATCGGCTCTTTTCCATACCTGTTCGATTCTTTCATCTGGCTGGATAGCTGTTGCACCAATTGACAATGTAGTGCTCACTTTCAGCCCCTGTTCAGTCGACACATTGATTAGAGCAAAATCAACTAATAAACGGTTAATAAAATGTTCGGCATCTGGTAAAGAGCAATTAACTAATAAAATTGCAAATTCTTCTCCTCCAATACGACCCACTACATTATCTTTCCTACCTTTTATATTTAATAAACTCCCCATTTTTTCTAATAGTTCATCACCCGCGGGGTGGCCATACTGATCATTGAAGTGTTTAAAATTATCAATATCTAAAGCAAGCCATATTAGTTCTCCATTTTGATTATTTCTAACATAGCGTTCAACATTACTGATGAATCCTCGTCGATTGAACACTTTTGTCAGTTCATCTGTTTCACTCAATTCACGGTAGCGTGACTTGGCAGCATGAAGTGTTTGAGTTTGCGCCTTCAAAGTACTAAACCTAAAGCCTAACACCATCGACAACAACACGACCTCTAATAAAGTACCCAATAAATAGAACCAAACGACCCACTCTTTTGGCTCAATAATGCCTAACCACATAAATCCCCAGCAACCCGCCGAGATCAAAAAGAACGACCAGGCTATCAGAAAATATCGGGCCATCGGATGGCCTTGTTGATAGCTCAAAAGACCCGCTATTAATGCTAAAATAGGGCTTGCAGTACCGAACAAAATCGTTAGTAAATAAGCATAAATATCAGGTACAAAGTTTAAGCAGATCATCCAGGCAATAAATATTATGATTACCGCTCGTAGTAAAACGTCAAAACGAGGCAGTGAAGCCTTTGTATCTAGAAATTGTCGAACAAAAAAAACAGCTGAAAGAACCACTAAAATAGTGGCTGTGTTTGATACTATCGCAGAGCTTCCCCAGTCCGGAAATAGCAACCGAGAGTAGCCTTCCATCACTAATGAATACAGTAAATTTGAAAACACATAAAAAGCGTAATACAGATAAACAGGTTCTTTGGCATTTAAACCAATTGCAAAGTTATAAATCATCGCAAGAAATAACATACCCGCAACCAAACCAAAAAACAGATTATTCCCCATAAAATACAAAGGTAGTTCATCAAATGAACGTGCTTTCAAACTAAACTGAAAGGTCTGTTCAGTGGTCAGGCGAATATATGCCGTTTTATTAGTACTTGAATTATCGAATAAAAAAGAAAGATACTTTGCAGGATGAAAGGCTGTAAATAAAGATGAATGTCTGATCGGTTCTTGCCAAACCCAAGAACCTTTATCGAATAGAGCAATCATGCCATTAATTCCCACATTAGGCAGTAGCTCTAACCAAACCTTTTCTAAAGTTTTATCTTCAGGCAATTTAACCTTTAACCAAAGCACAGCTCCTTTTGAAGCAGCCCAGTAGTCGGCCTCCCAAAAATAATAGCCTGTGATCTGGTCTGTTACTATTTCCCATTGTTCCTCAGAGAGAGCCGTCACCTGTTCAAGGTTCATAGATGCGGGTTTATCAAGGTACCTCTTTATATCTAATTTAGTGTCCTTAGTCGAATAGCTGTAGGATTCGGCACCTTGCGCAAATACAAAATTGTTAGCAAGTAGAAACCAGAAGAGAACAATACCTATAGTGCAACTGGCAAACTGCCTCATGCTAAATTGAAATAACGAAATAATGTACCCCTTAGTACTACTATCAGCTCACAATGAAAAAATGAATACTAATATTAAAAGGTAGCTCAAAAGTATAGAAAAACATGTCATTACAGTAAATATATGGGTTATTGCCTTACAAATAGACAACAATCATGAGAACTCAGTGGTACTGATTGATTCTGTCCACATGGTTGAATAGGAAGTGTGGATTACTAAATTGATATGCCTATCAACATTTTGCTCGCAGCCAAAAGCAAACATTGGTGTTAAAGCATTAGTGAAGCGTTAGTTCGCAAATAAGAAGCTGAATAATTAAGCTTTAATGTAAACAGAAATTGAATCATAACAATCAAAAGCGCTACAACTTTACAGCGTAAAGTTTTTCTTTTAGCATGTACTCTTTATTGTTAACACTCCAAAGGCCGACTCAATGACTTCACTTGTTGTGAGCTTAGTAATATCTGTACTCGCTACCATTTATTACTTTACGATGGTTGCGAAAAAGCCCTCGTTGATATATCAAACCACGTCTTTAAATAATGCTATCGTATCTGCCACAAAGTTGTTAAATAAGCGTTATTACGCCACCCCATGGTTATTTAATGCTCACTTTCAATTAATTGCTCTTGGTTTTATGAAAGGGTTTTCGAAGCCCTTAGAGTATGAGCTGCACGATGAGTTAATGATGAAGGATGGGGGTAAAGTTGGCGTTGATTGGCTCGGGGTAGACCTACCTGAAAATACACCGACCATGATTGTGCTTCATACAATATCGGGGAACCCGCAAAGTATGCGTGGTTTTGTACGCTACGTGAGAGAAGATCTTGGCTGGCGTGTGGCGCTTTGCGTGCGTCGTGGTCATGGAGACATGAATCTAAACACGGCAAATTTTAACACGATGGGGAATACCGATGACTTTGCTGTACAAATCCAACACATTCAAGACCGCTTTCCCCAATCAGACTTATATGCCACAGGCATTTCTGCAGGCTCGGGTGTGCTGGCTCATTATTTAGGCATCGTAGGTAAAAATACGCCTATCAAAGCCGCTGTTGCTTACTGCCCTGCTTACGATATGCGTAATGCATTTACACGTGCCGTACCGTTTTACAGTAAAATGATGACCAAAAAACTTCATCGATTATTTATCACCCCTAATGCTGATAAATTTGAGCACTTAACGTCATTTGAAGCCTTAAAAGACACACAAACTTTGCATGAGTTTCATCAACATTTGTATGAAGTAGCCGGTAATGAAAGTACGGAAGACTATATGCAAAATTCCAACCCATCGGTGGTGTTTGATAATATCCAAATACCGACCCTAATCTTAAATGCCAAAGATGACCCCGTGTGCCATATTGATAATGTTTATGAAAACCAGCCACGCGTTGAAGCAATGGAAAACGTTATTTTAGTTTTGACCGACCGTGGTAGCCACTGCGCTTATTTTGAGGGGGTGACCGCCAAACCTTGGGCTAACCGTTTAATTAAAGAGTACTTTACTGCATTTCATCATATTCAAAGCGAGTAGATTTTCGCCCATAAGTGAAAGTATATTTTTTAGACTCAACTATTTGCTAATCTAAATTTGCTTACCTTCGAGCAATGCCTGCTTGTCTGTATAAACTTATCGATCTTTACTTGAAAATACAGTTAACACCTGTTAACCTTTTTTGAAATATTCAAAATGAGTCATGGTATGAAAGTTACATTATCTTCTGTTTTTACATTTCAAAGTCGTTTAGTTATGGTCGGTTGGTTAGCACTTGCCTGCCTTCCTTTTTGGGAATACATGCCGATGATCGTCATGGCAATTGTTCTAATCATCAGTGCTGTTTATGCTTACTTTATACTCTTTGGCAGGCGCTTCGATGATGTAGGCGCTAGACAACCAAACTTTAAGGACTTTGCCTCACTTTCTGGTGTAGTAAAAATGTTTTCAAATCGGCGGGCAGCCTTGGCTGGATGGTTGCATTATTTAGCATTTGACTTGCTAATAGGCTTATTCATTGTTTTGGATTCACAACAACATGGCATTTCACACCTCATGGTACTTCCTATTTTATTTTTATCTTTAATGATTGGCCCAGCTGGTTTAGTCGCTTATTTCATTTTCAGAGCGCTTTACACGGGTAATTTTATTGACCTTTCCTGGATATTATAAGTGTGAGCCAAGCAATGAACCCTACTAAAGATAGAATTCTGGAATGTGCCTTAGACTTATTTTTAAGTGATGGTTATAAGGGGCTATCAATGCGCAAAATTGCACTCTGTGCGGATATTAGCCCTACTGCGATTTATCGCCATTACAATGATAAAGAGGCGCTTTTTCATATCATTCTCAAAAGGGGTTTTACCATGCTGATTAATTATCTCAAGCCTGCCCTTAAAGGTGAAACACCATTGGATCGACTCAAACTTTCAGTACAGTATTATTTAGATTTTATGATCGAAAAACCAAAGTATTGCGAGCTTATTTTTATTAAAAATGAAAGCCGTGATGAGCTAGCCAGTCACGAAGAATTACGTGCTTATTCAAAAACGACGTTTGATTTTGATACCCAACGAATTCAAGAGTGCATGGATGAGGGGGATTTGAAGCAAGACAGCGCCAGTGAGGTATCACTTTTATTGTTATCGACGTATGTAGGATTTTTTTCTTTGTATGTCAGTGGATTATTACCAAGAAGTGAAGCGCAATTAAAAGAACTTTATTGGAAATCAATGAATCGAATATTTGAGGGTTTGAACGCCTAGATTTTAATCAATACACAAAACGCTTTTGGGCGTTTTTATTTGCACCTTAGTTAACGCCTGTTAACTAACAATTCATGAGATAGAGGAATAAAATATGCCACTTATTCAGTTTGATACGATTGAGGGCGCTTTAGACAAAGAAACCAAGAAGAAATTAGCTGACGCTTTAACGGCATGTGTTGTTGACGTTATTGGTGAAAAAATGAAAGACCACACTTGGGTCATCATTAATGAAGCACCAGAAGGTAATTTCTTTGTTGGCGGACACAAACTAAGCCCAAAAATCTACCATAAAATTATGCATGAAAAGTTGTTATTAGAGGCTAAGTCATGAATTCACTAACCAGTACCGTTACCAACCAAGAAAACTCAGCCGTATTAGCCAGTGGAATATCGTCAAACTATCTCTATTTGAAAGATCAGAATTTTAATATACATTACCTTCATGCTGGTACTCATAGTAACAATAAGGAAGTCATTTTATTAATACATGGTTGGCCCACCTCATCATTTTTATACCGCCATATGATGATGCCCCTCACTCAGTTTCATAATGTGATTGCATTAGATTTACCCGGGTTCGGGCTGTCAGATAAAGATCCAAACGCTCGTTATAGCTTTAAGTATCACTCAGATATAATTGATAGTTTACTTTGCAAATTGAATATTGAACGCGTGCATTTAGTTGTTCATGATTTAGGCGGCCCGATTGGTTTATGGTGGGCAAAACAACACAGTAAAAAGGTCGCGTCATACGTTTTGTTAGACACCATTGTTTATGATGATTTTTCTTGGGCAGTAAAATTATTTGTATCGATGACATTAATACCAGGTATAAAAAATTGGTTTAGCCGAAATGGCGGTATCAAATTTTCGATGAAACTGGGTGTAAAAAACAAACACAGGATGAATAAGCGAGTACTTAAAGCTTACCAAGCGCCTTTTAAATCTAAGGAAGATCGACAATCCTTGTTAAAGACAGCCCACAAGCTCCATCTTAAGGGTTTTAAAGATGTCGCTGAACATATGGAAAGCATGGATAAGCCTCTTTGTATGGTCTATGCACAAAATGATGTGATACTGCCAGAAGTGAAAGATACCTTTTCTCGACTGCAGAAGGCGCACTCAACTTCTAATTTACATGCCATTCCAGAGTGCGGACACTTTTTACAAGAAGACCGCCCTGAAGAGGTTTTGAAACCAATGTTAGCATTTTACAAGCGTTTGCAAGCACAAAAGGTTGCGTCAATTAAATCATAGACATGGGGTCTAATCCGAATGGCACTTATTTAGCGTGATTTTATAGGTTTGCTTGCGCACCAATGATACTTTACATCGTATTATCGGTGCGTTAGTACACCCTATATAAATTGTATAAAATTAAAGTGACGGAGTTGCATGCTTCTGTAAGTGCCATTCGGGTCAACTCCCTGTTTTGACTAAACCTCAGAAAATCAAACTGGCAAAGAATCGTCGCATTTCGATTAGCTTTATAGTCAACTTCATGACTGTAATCACCTAGTGTTATTCTGTTTGCTTGCCTAGTTTTGTTCTTTTAATGCACACAGTTTTCATTAATAAAATTATTAATTTTATGTTTGCAGTGTGTAGACAAGGGACCTGAGAGAAACAGTGGATTTGCGTCTGCACAACACTCTAAAACAGAATCTAGTAAAGGGCTTTCATCATCATCCGATAAGTTAATGATCCACATTGAAAAGCGCTTAATGTTACCAGCCATTGTTATAAATTCTTCATCACTCATGCTTGCATCGAAGTATTGCACTGACAAGTCAGGATGTTGGGCGAGCATTTGTTGCAGACCTAGCGCAGAATCTTTATTGATTGTGTATACCGCAATTGCTGATTCATTTAGGCTATTATTTGATGACTCAGCCTCCCGCGTTATTTCTAGCCTGATTTGTTTCGTATCCCCAATATAAACCCCGAAAGGGTTAAGAAGGCAGGGGGTGTTTTGACTTTCGGGTGAAGCATTCTGTAACTCAGCGTTAAGGAGAGGAATATGTAGTGCATCTTGCTCGCCAGTCAGCCATATTTCTTCCTGTAGATTTGAGGTAGAAAGGTGCGCTTTTTTAAGAACATCTTGAGATTTAACATTTCCTGCACTAAACATAAGAACCACCTTCAAAATGCGATTAATATTCGCCCTAAGAACGATTTCATTGTTTGCTTTTATTAATACTAGTTTCAATATTGTTTAAAAAACATGGCTAGGTTGAAAACAAATGTTAAATGATAGATTTTTTACTATTTGAACAATAAAAGAGGAGAGCATATATGTTAACAGTTTAATTTTGGGAACTAACGGCAACTGATCGCTAAACACTAATGGGCTTCTAGAACTTGAATCTCAATAGGTCACTAAATAAGCTTGGTTACATATTCAGAAATTCCTTAAATGTATAATCTATTTAAATAACTCAGGCTTTGTGAGCATAGCAAACCTTTTTGGTTATCTATATTTTTTGAAAGTTAGAACGAGCCCTTTCCATTAACCGAAACTATGCCATTGTCCCAATCAGTTAAAGAGTTTAAGCCCTTTCAATGTGCGGTATTTATCTCAGAAGTTTTGTAATACCATGGTTATTTGTAGAACAGGTGTGGGTCGTATTACTTTTGTGTTCCGGCCATTTGTACAATCAATTCTCGGGTGAGGTTGTTCAGTTCGCGGGATGGGTGTTCAAACTTCAGGCCTGCGTGATAGAGATTGATATTACCCATTTTGACGGGCTCTAGGCGCACTACTCGAGCACGCAGTTTCAGAGTGCAGGCATCATCGAGAGTGCTTATAACCGCCTCCAATGACTGGCCGATTTGCAGTGGGTCAGGTACGGTAACGCCTAATCCACCAGCTGATATATCATCTAGCGTGGCGTGCAACTCATCGGGTCCGTCGAATTGTATATCCAGACGTTGAGTCAATCTGGCGTGCTGCCTAAGACCTGCGTTGTCCTCAGATTGTGCCAGTAGCTTAAGAATATCTTCGAATTCGTCCTGGTCTTTGGTGGCTAGGCTCGAAAAGCGTATGGCGATACCTTCTCCCTGACTTGCGGACAATTCCCAGGTTCTGAGAACCTTTGCCTCGATGTTGATAGTGGAAGAATTAATGCCGGGCAACAGGACCCGCAAAGTGTCGCCGGAATGAGTGCGAGCCTTATCTACGGTGATGGAGGCGCCGCCCCACGAAATATTTTGCAGATGGGCTTTGATAGGTACATCGTCCCCGGGCCAGAGTAATTTGATCGGTGCAGTAACATTGATGCGAAGTTGCTTGCGCTTTTCAGACAGCTTTTCCTCAGGTGTTGTAGCTTCCTCAGGCGGGGCTTCTGCGGCGAGTACACGGACCATTTCCAGTGCCTCCTCTATGATGTTCCTGCTCTGCATGAACAGCTCCGCCTTGTCTTTGCTATTGCTCCTGGGCTTGAAGTACTCGGCGGACTCCTTGAACGGCACGAAGTCACATTTCGTCCGGTGTTGTACCAGGCTCAATGCTAGTAGTCGTATACAAGCGGCCTGTTCTTTCTGAGTCGTATCACTGAGGAGAACCTTTACGCGCCCTGTCATATATATACCCTGGTTGAACTTTTGTGAATTTTGCGTTTGAAAATCTTCCGCACGACAGTTTGATCGTTAAGTTTTAGTCTAGCCTAGTGGTGTCGCTGGGCAAATCAAAAGCAGGAAAAAAGATAAAATGCGAATTTAGATGAGTTCCAGGCGAGCGAAGTTTATGAACGTCTGACTTGCGGACACTGTTGCCTCTGCATTCAAAAAGGTATCGATTTCGGGGGTGGGTTCAACTGGTCATTTTTATATTCAAATATCTTTGTATTTATGTAAGACCGTAGCCACTTTGCTGACGAAATGCAATTTAGCTTGGATGACTGTTGTTTATTGTAACGCTAACATTTACTCAAGGTATTTCTTTAGAAAAGTGATCTGTATCGCTGACTACTACAAACAAAGAAAATGCTACTTTTTACATTTCGTCGCTTAGTCGTGGTCATTTCACTCCGCTGAACTCTCTAACTTTGAAATAGAAGAGACACCTGGGTTTTACAAAAATCATTTTTTTCTGCAAAAAGTCGCTGATTCTACTTAGACACAAAATTTTGCAGCAAAGTAACCATTGCCGAAGCGAAATTGAGTTCTAAATGGCTCTAAGCAATGACCTTATTAAGCTTGTAGATTCATCTTTTTCCCTTATTTTTATTAATTCCTGTATTTCTTGGAAAACCGCCAACCTCGTTCTTTCCCTAGTGTCCCAGACAGTTTCCTTTGTACTTAAAAGCTCTTGAGTTTTTATTGGTTTGCCAAATGAGAAATAGAAAGGTTCCGGTCTAGGTAAAACAGTCAGACCAAGCCCCTTTGATAAAGGTGGTATCATATCGCCGTTACGGAAAAATGAACTCCCAAGTCTTGTTTTTAAAATCAAGGAGCCTAATTTGGTATGCGCAATATCGTTTGCGTCAAATAGAATGTCATAGCAATCGTCTGCACCGACCGAAGCAAATGGAATAATCTGGTAGCCATTCTCAATCGCAAGCTTTGCGAAACCCGCTCGCTGTTTCCATACCAGTTGATAGGCCTCGCCCTTACGTTTACAGACTTCTCTTCCGCCGCCGGGGAAAACAAGAATATGTTTACCTTTTGACATCATTGCCGAGCAATTCTCACGAGTCCCTTCAACGGCACCGAAAGCGGATAAAAGATTTCGCCAACCTGGAATCTTGAAGTGTAAATGATCTGCAAGCCCATGAATAAACATGTTGTTCTGACAATAGAGCTCTGTCATTAACAAAGGGACATCAATTAATCCGTAAATTGAGTGGTTGCCTACGAACAACGTTGGTGTATCTTCACATAAGTTTTCAATACCAATAAATTTTGGTGAAAAGTATGTTCTAAGCGGTGCAGTAAGCGCCTTAAATAGACGTTTACTGATGGGTTTTTTAATTTGGTTAATTTGGTCATTGTTCATGTATGATATTTCGTTGTGTTAAAAATTAACTAAGTAATTGTGGATAACCTTCCTACTCTATAGATAGACGGAGGCCAATTTTCTGTTGTCAAAATCAAGAAACGTTCGATTTATTTAAACTTTATTTCGTATTTGAAGTGGTACTTATCAAGTATCTTTTTAAGCCTGTTAATAGATGACGTATCCGTATGGTCTGACAAAGTGATTGTGGCTAGACTGCCAAATTTTTCATGTTTCCTGACCAAAACAGATGACTGGTCCGCCAGAGATTTGGCTAGATTCTTTTTCATCTCTGAGGTAATGACTTCTTCCACTTGCCACCAAGTTAGTTGTGGCTTGAAAACCTTCCCCACCGCTGTTGTTGGCATTTCTTTAATAATATGGATAGTCTTTGGTATGGCTGCTTTTTCCTGTATATGGCTTTCTGCATATAGTAAAATAGTTTCTGCTGTAAGGTGAGGGTTTTTTAGCGTGACATAAGCAACGGGTATTTCGCCGGAATAGCTATCCGGTCGTCCAATTGCAGCAACAAATTCAATACCTGCAAGTGCCGATAACGGTTCTTCAATCATTTTTGGGTCGATGTTATGCCCTCCCCTAATAATGAGCTCTTTTTTTCGACCGGTCAGCCAAAAATAACCTTCGTCATCCATTCGACCTAGATCACCTGAGTTAAGCCAGTGCTCTCCTCCTATAGAGACCCACACATCCTTGTTATGCTCTGCTTTTAAGTATCCTGTAAATACGTTAGGGCCCCTAATAATGATGGTGCCTACTTCGTTAATTGCTGCTTCTCGGTCAAATTGACCAGCCGAATCCAAATGAACAACCTTCATTTCTGAAAAAGGTAAACGAATCCCAATCGAACCAATTCGAGGTGTATCACCAAAAGGCGTAAGGCTTGATGCACAGGTTGCTTCCGTTAACCCATAACCTTCGAGTAACCTCACCCCCGTTTTCTGCTCAAACTGCTTAAACGTTTCCACTGGCATTGGCGCTGCACCTGAAATCGCAAACCTTAAAGTAGAGAGGTCACTGTCAGTACTATCGACCTTTAGCAGCGAGCTGTATGCCGTCGGCACCGCACTGAAGAAACTGATTTTATGATGTTCAATGATTCGGAAAAAGTTTTCGATCACTTTGGGAGACCTAAAACCCGCGGGTCCTGCTAATACAATGGGCACGCCAAGAGATAGTGGCATGAGTCCTGTTCCGATAGCCGCATTGACGTGAAATAGAGGCAACCCTACCAAAGCCTTATCTTGATCGGTGACTGGATTGTCAATGGCGAGCATAGCCGCATTTGCGACTTCGTTGGCATGGGTGTGCAGCGCAAGTTTTGGCGTGCCCGTTGTACCTCCGGTATGGAACATGGAGGCAGTATCATCGGGTTGTATCTGTCTTTTATTCGTCAAACCATCAGAAGGGTATTTCTGTATGCTTTTTTCGAAATTGAGAATATTTTCTGAAGTGTCAGACTTTCCGAATAAAACAAGTACTTTCTTTAAACTTGGTACGCTATCTTTAATTTTTTGTACCTTGCTCCAGATGTCGTTACCGGGCACTGGACCCAGCGCGATTAAAATAGTTGTGTTAGCAGCGATTAAGATATCTTTTATAACATCAGCCTCTAGGAGAGGATTAATCGGATTAGCAATTCCAGCCGCCTCTGCGCCCCATAAAGCGAAATGTGTTTCGATGAAGTTTGGTAACAACAAGGATACGACATCACCTTTGTCGACGCCTAGATCATACAAGCAATTGGCGGTCTGATTAACGCCCTGTGCAAGCTCCTTAAATGTGACAGAATGATATGGTCTAGCGAAATGTTGATTTTTTAGTAAAGAAACAGCCTGATTGGTGATTTTAACCTTGAAAGGTATTTTCTTCGGGTCGTAACATGAACCATCCAGCATGTAAGTAATCGCTGTTTTGTTGGGGGCTCTTGAAGCGCCGTTTAATATAGCCTCATAGGTTGTTCTTCCAGCTAAATAGTGCTCTATTCCGACCTTTTCATATTGCGCAATAATATGTTGATAGCACGACTTAAATTGGGCACGAGGGAGCACGGAAGATTTATCCTGTGAGTTAGGGGGCTCGTGAGTTATTTTCTTTGCTTCACTGATTGTGGTCATTTTAGCGATTCCTAATGGCAATTCTAATTGACGAAGATAGTTTGGATTCTAGCTGGTGGCTTTTATTAGTGCTTTTAGTCGCTTAGTATTGAGATCGCCTTTCGTAAAAAGGCGTCGTAAGACTGTTTTTAACAATGTAAAGCTGATCTTGTTGCCCAGCATATCCTTAGTGACATCAGGCCCCCATTGGTGCATCGAATCGCCATGAAAGAGCTCGTACCCCGTTGGTATGGCACTATCAAATAAGTCACCATCTGAGTAATGTTCAAACTGAAAGTCCCAAGGGTCTCGCCAATAATCAAATATTTGGCTGCCTAAAATATGTCGTCCAATTCCCCACGAATGCTTATAACCTTTTTGTCTGAGCCATTTGCCTCCCATGGCTATCGTATCGATGTCATTCACTTCAAATGCGGTATGTAAGTGGCCGATGTCAATGGTGGAACCAATAGCCAAAGTATGATGATCAGCAGGCGTTGAACCGTTATTGCAACGAAGAAAAGCGACGCTGGGGACTGGATCATTTTCGAGCATCTGGAAGTCTGTGACAATAAATCCAAGTGTATTTTGATACCACTCAATTGATTTTTTAATATGGGCTACGCCAAATACCGTGTGGCCAAGCCGTGAGATTGGCGAGGGTGATAACGCAGGGCGGACGGTGTCATTTAACCGAGGGTGATTGTTGGGTGTATTTGGGAGTTTTTCGGTTATCGAACTAACTTCTGAAAGTGCCCGAAGACCGAAATTAACTTCAACTCGGTTGTTTTCAGGGTCTTGTAGTGCGACATAGCGCCCTCCTAAGGGGTCGTTACGTGTTTGGATAGGGGTTCCCGATTGTTTGGATAATTTTTCTAGGTCTTTAAGGTTCTCAACCTCTAGACCAATTGCGGCTTTAGCTCCCTCTTTACCATCCAAAACGATCGCGTAATTCTGTTTATCAATTGCTCTAAGGTAGGCTGCTTCCTTGTCCTTTTCACCAAGGATCAATCCAAAGTCGACAAAAAAATCGACGGCTTTCTCAAGGTCGTTTCGTGGAAATCGTAAATAAGCGAGTCGATTTACCCTGATTAAGGGTTGTTTGCTTCTTTCTTGCACTACGCATTGCTTTCGTAGTTTTTCAGCATCTAAAGACTGTTTAGGTGAGTTCATAATGGGCCTCGTATAAAGAATATTGGTAACTAATCCACATAAAGGATCGCTAGTTCATTGTTTTAAAGTAAGCCAAATGCCTAGACAAAAAATTTTCCAATAATGCTGGCGGATTTTTCAAAATAAGGCCTATGTCAGACGACTCTATGCTGGCGCCACCTGCTCGGAAAAATTGTGACATTTCAATTTGATGCTCAACAAGCCAGCGAGGTTTACCCTTTAGTCGCAGAGCCAGTTTAGCTAGAAAAAGTGGGATAGAGCGGTAGCGAATTTGGCTACCTAATTGTTGGCTAAGTATCGAGGCAAGTTCACTAAAAGAGGATTTTCGGCCTGTTAAATGATACGTTTTCTGTGCATGTTGTGGTTCGTTAAAACAATTGACCGCACATTGCGCAATGTCTTGAGCATCTAGAAAACAAAACGTGAGGTTCTTTGAAAACGGCATCAGTATTTTTCTTTGAGATCGAACCATAGCCGCTACCTCTTCTAGCAAGTTTTGCATAAAGAAGTTACAGCGAAGGATGACAAATTCATCGGCATGCTCTTTCAAGGTTTGTTCGATCTCCCAATGCTCACGTCCTATTGCATAAACGCTGTCTTCGGCAACGGAGGCATTACTTCCAGAAATCTTGACGATTCGTTTTATTCCCAACTTCGAAGCCCTTAGAATGGCCGCGCATTGTTGTGACACCATGTCAGGGCCGTGAGGTGAAACGAGAAAAAGAGCGTTTCCGCCTTGAAAAGCTGTTTTTAAAGACGTAGCCTTACTCAGGTCACCATATCGAATTTTAGCCTTGGGAAATTGAGCGGATGCTTTTTGCTTATCTCTCGCGACAATCACAAAGTCTTCTCCTTGTTTTTCTAAAATTCTAACAAGGTGTTGCCCGATGGTTCCTGTAGCACCTAAAACTATAATCATTTTCAGTAATCTCTTTTCAGCGAATTAATGACATTAAGAAACCTGCTGCAGAATTGCCCGGTTTATAACTTCTGGTCCACAATAGCCAAGCAACGAAAGCGCTTCCTCAACCAAGCTATCTGCGTTTTCTAGTGGCCCATCTGTCATGACGACTTGGTCAGGGCGAACAATGATTAGCCGGCCGATGGATGCAAAGTTAGGAACGATAGTGCCAAATTCATCTTCCCAGCAATGTTCATGATCAATACGATTCAGTTGCTGAGATTTATGGCAAAGCTGAAGCACTTCGCCTCCAAACGCTCGCCATTTCTGTTTGGCGTCTTTAGACAGATGCTCGACAGGGTCATACCCAACCCCGATCAGCTGAAATTGCCCCTTCATAAGGTCATCGCTTCGAAGTTTCTGCCCGTCTCGGTGTGTCAGCCAGGTTTGTGGTAAGTGGTTGCCGCGGTCTACTTTGCTGGCAGACACTCTGGGCATAAAAAGCCCCTTACGAAAGCGGTTTTTGGGTTTTATTTCAAGTTCCTGAAGCAAGTTTCTCAGATAAGGGATGTGCTTCAAAAGCGATACGGTACCATGTGTCAAAGCCGCAGCGAGAAAGTTCTTTGGCATAATTATTTTGCCCGCCATTACCGCCAACCGGACCATTGATTTAGCATGTGGTCGTCGTTCTTGATCGTAGCTTTCAAGAATTTTCTGATCCGCTTGCTTCTGTAACACTGCCGCCAACTTCCAGCTAAGGTTTGCTGCATCTCTTAGGCCTGCTACGAGACCTTGGCCTACGAAAGGAGGGGTGACATGAGCGGCATCACCGACGAGAAAACTATTCCCTTTCGAGAAATTTGGGGCCGTTTTAGCTTGAAAACGATAGATCGCCTTACGCTCTATTTGCGCGTCGTTATTTGGAAACCAGGGAGTAAGCAGTTCTTGCGTCTTCGCATCGCACAAAAAATCTTGCGGATCTTCATTGGCGCGAAGTTTGAATTCCCATCGTTCTTTGCCATTTGGCGCAGGCATATGCGGAACAGTCCTTTTGTGATCACAAAGAAATTCTATGTAATCCAAATTATAGTCACGCTTGCTTAGGTCCTTATTATCGGCATCGATAATCAGCCAATCTTCAGCATATCTTCGGCCACGGGTAAAATCTAAACCGAGCGTCTTGCGGATTTGAGAATTAGCGCCATCTGCGCCGACCATAAAACGACAGCGAATATCATGTTGTTGCCCCTGTGAGTCTTTTACCGTGGCGGTAATGCCTTGCTCATCATCTGTAAAGTGCTCCAGTGACAGGCCGCGAATAAGTTTAAAAGCGCCTTTTTTTGTTACTGCTTTATCTAGAACTGCTTCCAACTCAGGTTGATAAAATGTGACTAGTTTGGGGTGACAATCAATAACCCCTGCAGAGTTTGCACAAGCGATTTCACCAAAAATAGGCGACTTAAACTTGACCCGGGCGATGGCAACTTGTTTAAAGTCTGAATCGTCGACGCCAGCCCATTGAAGAATACGAAGGGCTTCGTTATCGAGAGAAATGGCTCGAGGTTGACGAAAAATCTCTTCAGCTTTATCGATTATTACGCCTCTTATTCCATGTTTAGCAAGCATGATCGCAGTAGTCATTCCCACTGGACCTGCCCCCACGATCAGCACATCTGTATTTTCTGGAATAGTCACCATGTCAAGACTCCTGAGAGACGGTATGTATTTGAGTGCCAAGATCCAAAGTGCCGCACGGGCTTTTAATCGAAGCCTGAATACGATCGCCGTGTTTTAAGTAATGTGGCCGTTTGTTTTGAACTTTTTGAAAGAGTGACCACTTCTTTTTCTCTGGGAGCAGACCACTTAGCTTAATTACAAATGGAGATGGGAGGCCAAGCGCACAACCGCTGGGCGTCCCCGTCATAATGATGTCGCCCGGCTCGAAGTCAACAATTTGAGAAAATTCGGTAATGGTTTCAGCGGGTTTAAACACCAGGTTGCGGGTATTGTCTGATTGGCGTGTTTCACCATTTACGCTCAATTCCAACTGCAAGTTATCCAAATGATGAAATTCTTCTGGATCCAGTAAAACTAAATAAGGCCCCAGTGGACAAAATGTACGATAGCTTTTTCCCTTATGAAACTGCATTTGTGGTATCTGGACATCACGCGCAGAGATGTCGTTACCTATGCAGATACCTGCAATAAAATTTGAAAGGCTTTTATTTGAAGCGCTTACCGGCCCTTCCGTTTGAACTCCAAGCACCAACGACAATTCGATTTCATAGTCCAATAACGTCACGTGTTTTGGCTTGATTATAGAGCCTTCAGGACTATGAATGGATGCTCCACTCTTGGTAAAAAACATATTGAATTTTTTATCGTCAGGGTTCATGCCCGAGTCAATCATATGCTGTTTATAGTTGGCGCCTTGGCACAATACTTTTGCATCTTTCGTAATGGGTGAAAGCAATTTATCGTATTTGACGCATTTATTATCTAGCGCTTTCGAGGCCTCTTTTTTTAGTTTTTCGAGGCCAAGTTGAAGTAAGTCCTTGGTAGAGGTGCACTCAATATCAAGCTTGAAGATAACGTTGCTATTAGCAACGCCCCAATTCATCGAATCGTTTGTTTGGTATCGAACAATACTAAGCATATTTACTCCAAGATTTTCAGTTCACGACGACTAACTAGTTGTATAGCAGCCATTGCTTAATGTTTAGACATGGCATTCATAAACTTACTAGAAGAGACATATCTGCAATTGAATAATACTCATTTTTGACAGACTGTCAATTTTTATTATAAATTCAAATACGAATTAATTGACAAAAAAATGCTAGATGGTAAGTTTCTTCGTCATATTTAGTGTGTTGATGTAACTGTGCTGAAGTAACTAAGAGATAAAGTATGCTACCTCCAAAACGAGAAAGAACACGGGCGAAACTATTGGAAGTGACACAACGGTTAGTTGTAGAAAAAGGCGCTAGCGCACTTACCTTTCGAGATATCTGCTACGCAGCAGACATGTCTCCCGGAACGATCTACAACTACTACCGTACGCTTGAGCAGATTTATGAAGATATCGAAGCGATGGTGTCCGCGGTTTATCATCGCGCCATAGACCAAATCGTCGAAGGTGTGGATGACCCCTGTGAAGTGATGGCCTATTCAACGCGCCAAACGCTTTATACCGCGATTTCTCGTGGGGGAATTGGTAAGCTATTTTTCGATGCAAATATTCCTCATGAGCGATTTATTGAGAGTATTAAGCTACGCTTTGCTAAAGATATGGCGAAGGCGATGCAAAGTGGCTTTTTCCAGATAGAAAATACGCAAGTTGTGTTATCCATGGCCTCTGGCGCCATGCTTTCTGCAATGATGGATTTATATAAGGGTAAATTGCCCATTGAATCGATTGATGAGCTCGCGGAGGTGCATCTCCGAATGGTTGGTATGGATAAATCGATAGCTGCGAGCTATGCTCGACTCCCGATCAAGTATAGCCCTACTCCGGAACTGCCACTGTCTTCTTACGAATGGTTGCCTTCACTTGGCTAATATTGGAGTTAAGGAAGTGGTATGAAAGTGCTAACGCTTTTTCTGCTTCTGAAAAGTTGGGGCTACCTTTAGCGGTTTGCACTCATAATCTGATGGCCTTGTTTACAGCCAAAACTCTTTACACTACGCTCGGTTTGTAAAAATTGAGCGTCTATAAAGTAATAACATCAGGCTCCTTAGAGGCATCCTCTTGCCATAGACTAGCTAAAAGCCATTACTTTGTTGTTAACAAAGTGCCGTGGCCGTAGAAATGAGCCCCCTCTGAATATAAAGAATAACGAGAGCATTAGACTCTAAGCTGTAGATAACTCGAAGGCGGTTGACCATGCCATTTTTTAAAGGCGCGTGAGAAAGCGCTGACTTCAGAGAAACCAAGTAAATCTGAAACGGAACTGACTTCAAGACTCTGTTGTGATAATAGCGTGAGGGCAATACTTGCTTGTACATCACCGAGAATTCGCCGATAGTTGGTGCCTTCTAAGTTGAGTCTGTGTTGTAAGGTTCGAGAAGACAGAGAAAAAAGCGCACACAGTTTCTGAAGTTCGGGTATTTCTTGTTTGCCGTATGAGTCTGTAATGGCAAGTGTAAGTTTTTCAGTTAGGGTGCTGTCTGGCTGACTGATTAAACCAGACATGTATTCATCGACCTTATGATTCATAAACTGACTGTCAATATTGGTTCGTAGCGATAAATCTCCCTCGTTAAACACCATGCCATTCACATCTGCACCAAAAATAGGGAGTTTTCCGAAAATTGTTTTGTACAAACGTTCGTCGCTCTTAGGCATATGCTGAAAAAGGATGGCTCTTGGCTGCCAATCATGACCAATACAGTGCTTTGAAACGGCCAAATATCTGGATAGAAATAACTCAATAGTTTGTATACTTTGATACTGCTTTGCAGCGCTTACATTAAACTCAGCTGTAACAAAGTTGGATTTTTGGGTGAGTCGATACCTAAAGCCTAAATTAACGGCATTCGCATAGTTCATCATCTTGTTGATCAGGTCTTCATAAGTTTTGCAGGCGAGTATGACCATGCTGAGAGGGCCGAGCATATCAAAGTTCCAATTTGACCCCATTAACATACCGAAGTCTGTTCTTTTTGTTATTGCAGATGCGTCTTCAAGTAATGCCGTAACAGATGCTAGAGGCACCTTGGCATTAAATTCGTTGAAAACTGCAGAATTGATCTCATATTTATTTAATAGCTTCGCAGGGGCAAACTGTAGTTCTTCACAGGTTTGATAGAAACCCTGAAGCACCATGCTTCTCACTGAGAAATGTTCCATATTAGCTACCTTCACATACTTTTTTGAATATTACCTTCAGCATGGTTCAGCAATGCGGAAAGTGTCAAGTTATTGCGCATTTGATCAAGCCGCTCTTGAGTATCTTTGAAAAAATGCTTTTTTAAATTAACTATGATGGTGAAGGTAAGATGAAGAAAGCATGCAATTTAGTTATTTGGGTTTTACTGGTAATGACGCTACAGAATACCTATGCCCAAGAAACTTTCACTAACGCTAACCTGAATATAAAAAATGATGAAAACCTTCGCAATAGTATTAAAACGCTTCGGTTTGGCATTACCGACTCAGGTTGGATGCCCTTTATCGGTACGAATAAAAAAAATGGCTTGATCGGTATTAGTGGTGACTTAGTTAATGATCTATCACTGTTCTATGGTATAGATATAAAGGTGGTGAAATATCAAAACTTCTCCGAGCTAACGAAGGCCTTATCTAAAGGTGATATTGATTTTGCAAGTGATTTTGTATCGACCAAAGCCAGAAGAAAGAGTGTTGCATTTACCAAGAGTTATACTAATTCGCACCTGGGAATCATTACTCATCAAACGAATACAAGTTATTCATCATTGGAGGCATTGAAAGGTAAAACCATCGTAATTGAAAAAGGCTTCTATCTCGTGAAGGAGCTAAGCAGGAACCACCCTGACATCAAACTTTTGGAAGTAAATTCAACTAAAGACGCATTGAGATTAGTGTCGGCAAAAAATGCAGATGCTTACATCGGTAACCTGGAAGTAGCGAATTTTTTGATCAATGATGAGTTTTTATCTAACTTGACCGTGACAACAACTTTGCTACACCAAACCAAGTCCTTGTCTTTTGCTGTTAGGCCCGGATATGAGGTTTTAGTGAGCTTGTTGGATAACTACTTAGCAAGCGCCATTACTAATGTAGTGATTACTGATTTACGCCTAAAGTGGGAATTAGAGCATATCGAACCCGTAGATAATGACCAGAGTATGTTCAAAAGAATGATTTTTGTTATCTCGCTAAGTATATTTATATTCGTAGTATTAGCTTACTGGCTTCGCAAAATGCTATTAATAAATGATGAACGAAACAAACTGCAAGGGGTGCTTAAGTCGAATAAAAGAGATTTAGAGCATATTCTTGATTCTATGTATTTGGGCTTAGTTAAAATTGATGCCAATCACAAAATAAGTTACTTCAATAAAAAAGCATGTAGATATTTTAGGTTTGATTCTGAAGATATTGAATTTTTGGACCTTGCAGAGAGGCAAATGGAAAGTTTTAACTTGCCAAGAACGATGCGAATAAAAATATATGAAATTGTAAAACAAAATTTGAATGGTGAGTATCGTTTAAGGAATGAAAAAATTGTCTTGGATGTTTGTCACCAGCCGCTAATAAATAGTGAAGCCTTAGTCACTTATACGGATGTGACTCAAAGAGTATTAGAAGAAGAGGCACTGCATATAGAAATAGAAAAAGCAGAGGCGTCATCACATGTAAAAGAAAAAATTATAACAAGTGTCAGTCATAAAGTTGGTGCTCCCCTTAATGATATTATAGAGATGTTAGAAGCTTTAGACCGTTCAGCGTTGAGTTTAGAACAAAAGCGTTATGTCGGTGAACTGAACAGCAGTGCGAAATTATTGCTCGTTATTATTAATGACATAAAGGATTTTTCTAAATTAGAAGCAAATGAGATAAAACTTTCATTACAAGATGGCTCGATAACACATTCTGTGGAAGCCGTTTGCGCTACCTTAGCACCCCAGGCGCTCAAAAAAGGGTTAAAATTTTATTTAGATATCGATCCAGATATCGCTCAAAATATATATTTCGACGCCACACATCTAGAGTTAATTCTTTATAATTTAGTTGATAATGCTATTAAATTTACCCCTAGTGGCTCTGTTTTTATAAATGTGGAATTAGATGGTGAGTGTGGGTCAACCCAACACATTTTCTTCTCAGTAAAAGATACCGGTGTAGGTATTGAACCAACAAAACTTGCATTATTGTTTTCACCTCCTGTTGATTCAAGTAACAATGAGAAACAACGAGCTGTTAGGGTCGGATTAGGTTTACCTCTTTGTGAACAAATTGCTGATGCCATGGAGGCTGACTTATCAGTGGATAGCCCAGAATCAGTTGGTACAGAAGTTAAGATGACAGTCGCACTGAATAGAAGTTTAACTATATTCAATGACCCTCATGATTTTAAAGGTATTAAGTTCAACTTATGCTGTATGGATCGGCATATCAAAGACACTGTACACAAGTACTTAGTTAGTTGGGGGGGAACAGTTGAACTATATGACCTAACGGAGTTACCGCATAAAATAAAACAGTTTGAGAGTAATTCTATTTGCATTTTTAATGAATCTGTTTGGTCTAATAACTTAATTAAAACAACATTGCTCGAAAGAAATTGCTTAGTTATAAATTTGATAACGGAGCCCGAAATTAGCTTTTTTCAAAATCGTGACAATTACGTAGAGCTATTAACAAACCCTTTATTAAAGAGTCAATTTGAAATGGTAATCAGGTATCTTTTAGACTTCTCTACTATTATAGATGACACCGATAAGATGGAAAGCGAAGTAGCAAAACTTGAGTATAAAGAAGAAACGATCACAAATGGTGAATTGATTTTACTGGTAGAAGATAACGATAGTTATCGTAAGATATTATTGAAGCGGCTGCATTTTCTCGGTTTTAACGTAGACACCGCTGAAGACGGTATTCAGGGGCTACGAGCGTGGGAAACCGGGCGATATCGTCTAATTCTTACAGCTTGTTTCATGCCAGATATGGACGGTTATGATATGACCACCCAGATCAGAATGCGGGAAAACGAAGTTAGCCGAATTCCTATTATTGCGCTAACGAGCATTGCTATAGAAAGTGAGCGTAAAAAATATTTATCTGCTGGCGCTGATGAATATATCACTAAACCAGCCAATATTGAGCAATTAAGGTTAAGGCTTGGTCATTGGATAATGACTGATGGCAATGAGATAGATAAAATCGGCAACGAAGTAATTATTCCAAATAACTATGAAGGGTTTAATCTAGGGCCTGATATACAGGTACCACTGTGAACCCTAAATAAGGTTGAACATTTAATTAGTGCCCCATGCTCCAGCCTACGCGTCTCATTCAATCTCAGGTGATTAACTTGAATTTAATCTAGTTTATGTATTAACTTTCCTCCCTCATGGGAGGATTACCCTAATCTTCTTGAATTCTTAAACTTAGCGACCAAGTGCTTAGATTAAACCCAAAGCGTAGCGCCTAACTATACTTTTATTGCATGTTCAATTTGATGCCGTTCTATGTTTTTTTCAATGGTTATTGTTACTTAGCCATTTTTCATTATTTGATAACTAAACTTGCCAGAACAGCCTTATAATTTTCTTGCTGATACTTTTTCATAGCAGTTAGCCTCAGCAATTGCTCCAAAGCCATGAACCAAAAGTCGTTATATGAATTTTTCGGCAAACTCTCTGTATTGATTAACCGTTAGCATAATGTATCAATTACTCCCTGAACTTCTAACTGTTTGTCAGGCTATCATTAATATCAAATTTACCCGTTACACGAATATGCCACTACTCAACAAGTGCAAGCATTAATCCAACAGGTAAGCCCGCGATCATCACAATATTGCTTATAGCACCTACCCTAAATCCTCCTATCCAGCCACCTCAGCTGGCCATACGATAACGCAAATACACTCGCCTAAAATAGAGCGCCATTGCTACAAGGACGAGCACAAAGAAAACCGGTATACCGACAAAAAAGCCAAGCGTAAAAATAACTGCCTTATCGGATGGTCCTTTAACCACACGTAGTGAAAAGTCTTTCATTACTTCATGAATAGAGCCATCTAAAAAACTGGAAACGAAGAGTCGATCGTTCGAGTCGAACGCAAGGTTGTCGAGACCCGGAGCGTAGCTTCCCAGCACGGTTCGTTCACCACTTTCCAGATCAATACGTAGTACTCGACCCGGACGCCCCTCAAGCACATACAAGCGACCAGCGTGGTCAAATTTTACCGCGTGGAGCCTTGTCGCAAAATCATCAGCCACCGTCGTCATAACTCCGTTTAAGGGGTTTATTCGAACCACAATTGACTTACTATAGACCGGACCGTAGAGCATCCCATCAGGCCCAAAATCCATTGCATTGATCCAACCAGGTTCGGTGATAATGGTTCTCGGTTCTTCCTTACCAGCAGGGTCTAGTTGATAAAGTCCATCACCAATAAAATCACGCCCTACCCAGAGCTGACCATCATCCGCTAGCGTTAGCGAGTTGACCCCAATTCCTAAGTTGGCAATCTCGCTCACCTCACCTTCTTGCGAGAGTGAGCCGACGGTACCCTGTAGAGTGTTTGTAAAATAGACTACCCCGCCGGGTCCAATCGTCACATCATCAGGAGAAAGCACACCTTGCTGTTTTCTGAGAATTTTTTTCGTTTCACCACTTTCGCGATCAATTATCCAAATACCAGCACCAATAACACTGGCTACATAAAGTTGGTCATGAGCGTCAAAAAAGAGCCCATTGGCACCGAGTATCTCAGCGTTCAATGACTTATCTGATCGTGTGCAGCCTGTTGTTATGAATACGAGAGTCAGTGTAATAATCAACTTAAAGCCGCCACGAGGTAAAGGGGTCATTTCAGCAAGCTCAAGGTTGTTAGCTTGACCTCAGATCCACTTATAATGCCACCTCGAAGCGTCCTAGAGTATGTATCAGATTGCAGCTTTACTTGGTCAACCATAATTATAGGCTCTGTATATAGCGGTTTTTAAATTTTTGTTATTGATACTGCTTCCAAACTTTTAGGTGATTTCTATTAACTTTTCAGTCGTACCATTTTCTTTAAATTCAATAAGCTTTCTATAAAAGTGTTTGGTCAAATAGCGGTAGGGACTTTTTTTAGAAAACCAAAAATTTCGGTACCAGGGAAAATTAAAGGGATCGATGACACCTGATTATTATTTCCATTAAAATTCTCAAAGATGCAGTGTAACTTAATTACTATAAAGGGGTAGCTTTCCCCATACAGGGTGAAAACTTTGAATCCCCCCCGAAAGCGACGGAGCTGTTGTTTCTAATATCACGAACACCTTTCCAGAGTCACTGTATCTATTCATAGAGGGAAACTTAAAAAGTAACAAATAAAGATAAATAAAATCATATAACCCTATCAGTTGTAATAACTTTTCGACCACGTATTACAATAAATTGAATATTTTTCGAATAAAATTATTAAACATTACTTAATCGGGACTTTTTACTATGCAAACTTCAGCGGATGTACTTAACTTAACTGAATCTGTGTAGTCACTTGTTTTCTAAATACTCTTGCATATCTCAATAGAGGCGACATGCGCAAGCAATTATTCAATTCCACAAGAGACATGGGGTTTTGTGTACAAATCGTACAAACAGTGAGGTAAAGGTTTTGGAAAGGATTTCTGAGTTTTCGTTTCGATGGTATGACAGCCTTCAATTTAAGATATCTGCCATTTTTTTTGTTCTCTTTCTGGTAATTGCCTTATCAGTCATCACTGTGCTGAAAACCATCGGCGATGAATTGATCGAAGAAGAGGCATATCTACGGCTGAACGAAGCACATCAACATGTGATTGCGGAGCTGGAGAAGCGCTCTGTACTCTCCGCGACTTTGGCCGACGCGATGGCAAACCTAGCTGAAAATCTCCCCAGTGATGTCGATTTACACCAGAAACTCTTTCTTCAGTTAATTGATTATAAAGGTACCGAAGAATTTATCGCCGGTGGTGGTATCTGGCCTGGGCCATTCCAGTTTCAAGAGGATATTGAACGACGCAGTTTTTTTTGGGGACGGAACCCAGCAGGACAGCTAGAGTATTATGATGACTATAACCGCCAAGAGGGTAACGGTTATCACCATGAAGAGTGGTACGTACCTGCTACCCACCTAGCGGAAGGCGAGGTCTATTGGTCAAAATCCTATACAGACCCTTACTCGTTGCAACCAATGGTTACCGTAACAGCCCCTATGATCAGAGGGGGACGAAACATAGGCGTATCAACTATTGATCTCAAGTTGGAAGGCCTGCATCAACTGCTTGAGAAAGCAACTGGCCTCTTTGAAGGTTATGCGTTTGCGATTGATCGCAACGGTACATTTTTGTCCTACCCTAATAAAGACTTGGTCATCTCTACAGCAAAAAATAGAGACGGCAGTGAACTCACATCCTTTATCAGCTATCAGGAGCTTGCGAAAAAATCCCCGGTATTTGTCGAGTATGCGGCAATTCTTGATGAGGGGCGAAACCAACTGTTGACAACAGTTGGTACCGAAATCCAACTTAGAGAAGAGTTATCGGAAAAATTGGCCAATGGTATCCATCATACCAGTCAGGACGAAGCCAACATTATCGCCGCAACAATACTCTCAGCGACTAAAGGGAGTATTAATAACAAACTGGAACAGTATGACCTGTTTTTGGAAAGTGATCCCATTCTTAACGAGCCGGTCTTCGTCTCTGTTGCCACGATGCCTAACACGTACTGGAAAATTGTCACCGTGATGCCTTACAGCAAAGGGATTGAAAGAATCGTAGCAACCTATGATCAACTTATATTGTCTACGCTCAGTGCCGTTTTACTGGCGATTTTTATTATTTGGTTATTTATCAAACGAATCGTTACCGCTCCGATCAGCCATTTATCGAAACAAATTAAATTGCAAGTCGACAGCGATGCTTCCGATATACAGTTAATCGATACAACTGCAACTGGAGAGCTGGGGTCGCTAACTCAGATATTCAACCAGCGCACCGAGCAATTGTTAGATACTCAGGACAAAATCAAAAAAATGGCCCATTTTGATTCATTGACGGGCTTGCCTAATCGACGGTTATTAATCAACCGTCTTGAAGACAAGCTGGAGTTTGCCAAACGACACAAATATTTTGGCGCATTACTGTTTATTGATTTAGATAACTTTAAGTTAATCAACGATTCACTGGGGCATGACATTGGTGATGAACTGCTGATGCGAGTCGCAGAACGCTTCCAAAAGAGCATTCGACGTGAAGACACTGTAGCGCGGCTAGGAGGCGATGAGTTTGTTGTTCTTTTTGTAAAAGACAACACTTATTCCGAGCATCTGAATCGTGAAGCCACTATGGTTGCTCAAAAATTAGTGCACGTTATGGAAGATCCATTTGAACTGAAAGGACATCAACATAACGTCGACATCAGTATTGGAGTCACCATATTCTCCCACCGTAATTCCAGCGTTGATGAGTTGTTACGCCAAGCAGACACAGCAATGTATCGTACGAAAGCTAAAGGGAAAAATGGCTTCTGCTTCTTCAAACCCGAAATGCAGGAGCAGGCGGATCGACGACTCAATATTGAAGATGAGCTGCGTAATGCGTTGGATCACGGACAGCTGTTTCTAATGTACCAACCCCAAGTCGATAGCCATGGAGTCTGTTTATCCGCAGAAGCCCTGATTCGCTGGTCTCATCCAAGTAAAGGCATGCAAGCGCCGGTTGAATTCATTGCCATTGCTGAAGAGTGTGGTTTGGTTGTCCCACTGGGTAATTGGGTTATCGACGAAGCCTGTCGGCAGACTAAAGCCTGGAACGACGCCGGTATGCGATTGGATAAAATAGCCGTTAATGTTAGCCCTAAGCAATTCCGTCACACCGATTTCGTTGATAGTGTTCGCCGTTCTATCGAAAAACATCAGATTAATGCCCGTCAATTGACGCTTGAAGTAACGGAAGGTGTCGTTATTGGTGATATTGAGGACACCATCCAAAAAATGCATATACTGAAGTCTATAGGTGTACGCATCTCTGTTGATGATTTCGGCACCGGCTATTCATCTTTGATGTATCTGAAGAAGTTACCTTTGAATCAACTCAAAATAGATCAGAGCTTCGTTCGTGACATCATTAATGATCCCAGCGACGCGATGATTGTCGAAACCATTATCTCGATGTCCAATCATTTGGGGTTAGATGTAATAGCCGAAGGCGTTGAAAACAAAGGTCAGCTAGATTCTTTGATAGAGAAAGGCTGTCGCCAGTTCCAAGGGTATTATTTTAGCAAACCAATGGTAGCCGCAGATTTTAGCAATTATATGGTTCAGCAGAGGGGTCCAACAGTGTCTAAAATTTCGAGTATAGGTCCCACAACGATCAAAAAATAGTAATTTTCTGAAAGCACTAAGTCGTGGTTTGAAAGCGATCAGACCTTCTCCAGTTGCGCTTCTCAGATATAAACAAGTTGAACCCACCCAATAAAGCTAGCGGTCTATTGATGCTCTATACGTTTAATTTGATAACTAATTTCGTAAATTCAGCTGGCGAAAAGACCGATTTATACCACTGAACCTCAACCGCTTAGCGTCTCATTTACATATATTTCAACAGACTATAAATAACAAGACCCCGCACTAGCATAGCGAGATTAGATTTACGATACCTTCCGGAGAAATAATTCCCGCCGAGATGAATAGCGGTATTATATAAAAATATGACAGAATGACTCGCCGTATGCGCTTATGTGCCCAGCGTAGCCCGATCAGATGATCAATCACTAACTGACTTTTCATTGCAATGATAAAACATACAATCACCCCTGAAACAGTATTGATGCTTGATGTTTCAGCTAATAATGCATAACCAGTGTCATGGTTAATAAGCTAAGCCAGGTTATGGCGAGCCGCTTGTTTTCACTTATTTTAAACTGTTTAAAGCTCATTACTATGTTCCATTCTCAGACAGTCACCTAGACTAATACATACAACACTGGAAAGATGATGACAGTTGCCCTGATGACGCCCTCGCATAATAGGCGTTGCATATGAAATAATGGTTATCACTTTCATTACGTAGGCCCCAAAGAAGGCTAAGTGACCATGAGCAGCGGTAAGTTGAGAACCGTGAGTATAGTAATTCACCGTTGCTAAAGTATGATTTAACTATTACATCAACCCAAGTTAAGGACGCAATAAATGGCTTGCTCTACCTCGAAAGAGAACTGTTAACGCAGAATGAACATACATTGTTATTGTGATTTCTCATTTTTATTCAAGAGACTCGACCATCCCCCTTATTTTTACTGCTTTTTCAAAGTGATCCAGTTTATGTGTCTTAATCCACCACTCAGCAGCTTCCATCAATAATATGGGGTCGTCATTTTTGTTCGAGAAAAATGCGTAAAACGATAACCCAACGTTTGATCCCTTTTGCATAATTTTATCATCACATACTTTGATGATTTTAAGTTTTAGGCTTTTTCTCATACTTCTCTAATGTATTTATATTGTTCAAAAACAACATGATAGTAATGGCACACTAACGCTCGCCAATAATGGCCAGCGTAACGAAGGTACAGTCGAAAGTGGTCATTGATGGCATTGTTAGCAATTTTCTTTCCTCAATTCTTCGATCAGTTTCTTAGCCTGTTCCCGGCAGTGTAGTATATGGTGATGAGGGAGGTCTACATCCCCCATCATTTGTAATAATAAACTGTCGTCTGCATCAAGCAAGGCCACCGCAGATATCGCCTCTTTATCCATGGGATCACTGACGGAACCCAATAGATCTATAGTAGATCTATTCTTTATATATCTCTCTATAATCCATTTTCTGATCGTTTCAGAAGGAATTTGGCAAAAACACTTTGTAGGATGTGGCAAATGATTTATATGCATCATGATGGTTCTCCTTTTCTGTGGTAAAAATTGTTGTTACGCCTTTTATACAAATACGGTGCACTAGCCAATATATAGGGTAACCAATATGCCGGATACTGAATACTAAGGTTGTACGGCCCCAATTTATTGGACCCTTTAGACTGCGCCTTATCATTGAACTGTTTAATGAATAAGCGCAATTCTCGAATCATCGTCGTATCTAAATATGAGTATTCAGGTATGCCTTGGTAAAAAAAATTTATACGTTGAACTAATGCACTTAGAGTTGAATCCATAGATTTTAAATCATCATGCTGTGAACATAGCGCGCAGCCAGTTTCGCTGTTCGGTTATCGGTATCTTTTTTCGGGTTCATTTCTGCGACATCTGCTAATAAGATGCATTTATTTTGACGTTTCACTTCTGTTTGTAAGTATTCAAGCACTTTAAAAATCACTGTTGGTTCCACACCTAAACCTGCAGGTGCACTGACGCCTGGGGCATAAGCAGCGGGGAATACGTCTAGGCAAACCGTCACGTATAAATAATCAATCGAATCTAACCAATCGGTGAGTTTTAGTTGGAGTTGGGCTAAAGCACCAGCATGGCAGTCAATGTCTTCTATCCAACGTACATTATTTTTTTTCGCAAAATAAAAGAGCGCATCCGTGTTGGCCGTTTTGTTCAAGCCCATCACAAAATACTCAAACGGAACATCGTGGTGTTGACACCATTCTTGGCATTGACGAAAAGGCGTACCTGAACTTGGTTGAGGGTTTGGATTGCGCAAGTCGAAATGTGCATCGAAATTTAAAATACCTAAGCGTTTTTTTGGCGCGTGTGAGCTTAAAAATTGTTGAGCCCCCAGAAAGCTAGCCCAGCCAATTTCATGGCCGCCTCCTAGCACCATAGGAAAACCATCCTCCTCTAAAATCTGAGTAATCACATTCGCTGTTTTTTGCTGAGCGTCTTCTAGGTTTTCATCGAAACACCCCATATCCCCAGCGTCGTAAAAACAATAATCTGACGGACAGGCAAGGTTAGCTAATGACGAACGAATAGCATTCGGGCCCTCAATCGCACCGGCAACACCCTGGTTACGTTTTACACCCTCATCACATGAAAACCCTAATAACACGGGTGCACCTTCAAAATTTATTGAGTGTTCAACATGAGTGACATGCTGATGTAATCGGCGGCTATACAGAACATCTTCTTGGTCAACACGGCCGCGCCATGTAAATGATTTTTCCAATTGTTTGTGCATCATTCGCGTTCCTTACCATTGTGCCAAATTGATTTTGGTCGAAAGGTATTAATTTCGTGAATTAATTGCCTTGGATGCTCACAATCCCATAAAACAAAGTCAGCTTGAAAGCCTTTGAGTAGCCGACCAATTGTATTGCTTTTACCTAATGCCGCTGCCGCATGTCGCGTAATGCCAGCCCAGCTTTCCGCTGGCGTTAAATCAAACAATACACTGCCCATGTTTGCGGCAAGCCTAAGTGATGCTAATGGTGAGCTGCCCGGATTTAAATCGGTCGCGACAGCCATACCTATGTTGTGTAAGCGCATTGCCTCAACCGGTGGTTTTTGAGTTTCACTTAAATAGTAAAAAGCACCAGGCAGTAAAACCGCAGTGACGTCTTGTTCCGCCATTTTTTTGACTTGTAATTCAGTAGTAAATTCAACATGGTCTGCCGACAAACCGCCAAACTTTACCACGGCATCGGTACCATTATTCTGCCCAAGTTGTTCAACATGGCCTTTTACTTCAAAGCCCAAATCGATTGCTGCCGAAAATAAGTGCTCTGTCTGTTTTGCTGAAAAGGCAATTGACTCACAAAACACATCAACACTTGTAGCTAAGCCTTCAGCTTTTACGGCTGGTAGTATGACTTTAATGATGTACTTAATATAATCATCGTGGTTGCCTGCAAAGTCGAACGGTAAGGTATGGGCAGCTAAACAGGTGGCTTCGATGCTTACGGGAAACGCCTCTCGTAAACGTTTTATTACGCGGAGCATTTTTAACTCGTTTGCTAAATCTAGACCATAACCAGACTTAATTTCAACGCAGGTTACACCATCGTCCATTAACGCAATTAAGCGACGGCTGGCTTGGGTAAATAATTCGTCTTCACTTGCGTTGCGCGTGCCTCGAACTGTTCGATTTATCCCCCCCCCTGCCCGCGCAATAGCTGCATAGCTTTGTCCTTGGCGAAGCTTTTCAAATTCATCTGCACGATTGCCGCCATAAACCAAGTGAGTATGACAATCAATTAAGCCCGGCGTTATCCAGCCACCTTGACCGTCAACACGTTGTTTCGGGGAAAATTCAGGGCAGCCAGCCACAGAGCCAGCATAAACAATTTTACCATCCGACCATGCCAAACAGCCGTTGTCTATTTCACCGTATTGCCTGCCTGCATCGCCTGCCATTGTTGCGATTTGAACATTGGTAATAAGGCCATCTATTCTTTCTAAATGCGACATAGGCAATTTTAAACTTCCGTTAATGCGTGACTCTATAAGGTTTTTGCTATGTACAACTTATTACATATAATGTTGATCAGCTTAGTTGTATATACAAGCAACTGCAACTATGATGGTCATTAATTAATCGATAATAGACCCATCCCATGCCAGCACCGCGTTTTGAAGTAATCAAAAATCATATCGTCGCCAAAGTCGAAAATGGCCAATGGCGATCTGGACAGATTGTGCCCTCAGAAAACCAACTGGCAAAGTCGTTTGACGTATCTAGAATGACTGCTCGACGGGCATTAACAGAACTAACCAATGCAGGTGTATTAGAGCGCCGACAAGGTGTAGGGACATTTGTTACTCAGCAATTACCAACGGGTTCATTACTCGAAATACGCAGTATTGCGAAAGAAATTTCAGACCGAGGTCATACTCATATTGCAGAGATTCTCGCACTGGAAGAAAAGCGGGCTAATGAATTTATTGCTGAGCAGCTAAACATAAACATTGGAACTACTGTGTTTTTTAGCCGCCTGTGTCACTTTGAAGAAAATACATTAAAGCGTCGACAGGTCATTCAAGTTGAAGAGCGCTTTGTAATTCCAAGTGTTGCACCAGACTATTTAACACAAGACTTTACGCAACAAACACCGAGCGCTTACCTAAGTTCAATATCACCGTTAAGCGAGGCTGACCATTGGGTTGAAGCGGTAATGCCAAATAAACAGCTTCAAACATGGCTAGAAATTAGCGAGAAGATACCGTGCTTAAAATTGAGCCGCCGAACTTATTCGGCCTCCAATAGCCAACGCACGCGCCGCATTGTAAATTTTGCCGTGCTTTTTCATCCTGGTGATAAGTATCGCTTGGGCGGTCATTTAGATTTAGTGACCGACTGAGGAAGACCATTTTTTGTAAATGCTTTGGGGCATTTTCTAAAAAAAGTCTATTAATCATTCATCAAAATAAATCAATAAATAGGTACCGTCATGACTCGACTCGACACCACTCGCAACATTTCAGCGGCAACGGGCATAAAACTCACCGCGAAGAGTTGGCTTACCGAAGCACCTTTACGCATGCTGATGAATAACTTGCACCCAGATGTTGCAGAGCACCCGCATGAACTCGTCGTTTATGGTGGTATTGGTCGGGCTGCTCGTGATTGGGAAAGTTACGATAAAATTGTCGAAACACTCACTCGACTTGAAGATAACGAAACCCTATTGGTACAAAGTGGTAAGCCCGTCGGCGTTTTTAAAACCCATACCAACGCACCGCGTGTTCTGATTGCAAATTCAAACTTAGTGCCGCATTGGGCCAACTGGGAACACTTTAACGAACTCGATAAACAAGGCCTAATGATGTACGGCCAAATGACGGCTGGTTCGTGGATCTACATCGGTTCGCAAGGAATTGTGCAAGGTACTTATGAAACATTTGGTGCCGTTGCGCGCCAACACTTCAGTGGCGAAGCCAAAGGTAAATGGGTACTTACCGGTGGCCTTGGAGGCATGGGCGGCGCACAACCTTTGGCGGCCACCATGGCGGGCTTCTCGATGATAGCTGTGGAGTGTGATGAGTCCCGTATCGATTTCCGTCTTCGGACGGGTTATGTTGATCATAAAACAACCAACATCGAAGATGCCATCGCCATTGTTGAGCAAGCACACAAAAATAATGAAGTTGTTAGTGTTGGGTTGTTAGGCAACGCCGCTGATGTTTTTGCTGAACTAGTCACGAAAAATATCACACCCGATGTAGTTACCGACCAAACCAGCGCGCACGACCCATTAAATGGTTATTTACCGCAAGGCTGGACAATGGAACACGCAAAAGAAATGCGTGAGTCAAACCCGAGTGAAGTGATCGACCAAGCTAAAGAGAGCATGGCCGTTCAAGTACAAGCAATGCTTACCTTGCAAGAGCGCGGCGGCGCCACATTAGATTATGGCAATAACATTCGACAAATGGCGTTAGAGAAAGGCGTTAAAAATGCGTTTGATTTCCCAGGTTTTGTGCCTGCTTATATTCGCCCTCTGTTTTGCGAAGGCATTGGCCCATTTCGTTGGGTTGCCCTATCTGGCGACCCAGAAGATATTTATAAGACGGACCAAAAAGTTAAAGAATTAATTCCCGATGACTCGCACCTACACAACTGGCTCGACATGGCGCGTGAGCGCATTCAGTTTCAAGGTTTACCCTCACGCATTTGTTGGATAGGCCTTAAAGATCGTGCCCGTATTGGCCAAGCGTTTAACGACATGGTTGCCAGTGGTGAACTCAAAGCGCCGGTGGTGATTGGCCGTGATCATCTCGACTCAGGTTCAGTCGCCTCACCAAACCGCGAAACTGAAAGTATGAAAGACGGTTCAGACGCTGTATCAGACTGGCCGTTACTCAATGCTTTGCTCAGCACAGCCGGTGGCGCAACGTGGGTTAGTTTACACCACGGCGGCGGCGTTGGGATGGGGTTTAGTCAACACGCTGGCTTAGTAATTGTTTGTGATGGCACCGTTGAAGCCGGTGAACGTGTTGGTCGTGTGTTATGGAATGATCCTGCAACTGGCGTCATGCGACACGCCGATGCCGGTTATGACATTGCTATAAATTGCGCGAAAGAAAATAGCTTAGACTTACCGATGCTTGATCAGGACAATATTAAAAAGAACAATGGAGACAAACTATCATGAACTCACTTGTAATTAAGCCAGGTAAGCTCACCTTAAAAAACTTATACGACATTCACCACGCGCCAGTAAATGTGTCTCTCGATAAATCGTGCATTAACGGTATTGAAAAAGCCACACAGACTGTTAAGAAAGTTGTCGATGAAGATAGAGTTGTTTACGGTATTAACACCGGTTTTGGTTTACTTGCAAATACGCGAATAAATGTTGAAGAGCTCGAAACGCTGCAACGCAGTATTGTATTAAGTCACGCAGCGGGTATTGGCGAT
>Ga0209184_1000405_pt1 | contig 47409 bp, 35 predicted proteins | sample EN8Hudsemesocosm_2_FD_184627 | JGI IMG/M metagenome (GOLD analysis project Ga0209184, IMG submission 184627) | Methane-oxidizing microbial communities from mesocosms in the Hudson Canyon - EN8C Hudson Canyon (SPAdes) (version 2) | ecosystem: Environmental > Aquatic > Marine > Cold seeps | place... | reverse complement strand
TTGTTGAAATAATTGATCGACTAATTCTGCTCCACGCACAGCGCTTTGCATAGCTAAATAAACACCGCTAGAAAAAACCGGATCAACAAAAGCATAAGCATCACCAATCAATAAAAATCCGTCACCAGACATAATGTTTGATTGGTAGGAATAATTACCTGTGGCTAGGGCTTCACCTTCCAGTGTTGAATTTTTCAAGCGTAGATGCAGTTCAGGGGCTAAATGTAGTGTTTCTAATATTTTCAGTGCGTATAGCGACATTTATCTGAGAAAAAACTGAAAGTTATAAATGCTCAAGCTCTTCAGAGACGGCTTGAATTGTTTCCATAATTTGTGATTCTGTATGCTGGCAGGATATAAAAAAACGTAACCGCGCAGATTTTTCTTGGACGGCAGGATAAAGAATAGGTTGAACATTGATTCCTCGTTCAAATAGTGAAGCAGACAGTCGTGCGGCTTTAACTGAGCTGCCAGTAATCACGGGGATAACTGCTAAGCCTGTACTACTTCCTGTATTAATACCCGCGGCTTTCGCTTGTTGTAAAAAGAATTCCCCGCGCTCTTGCAGTGTTGTTACACGTTCCGGCTCACTCAATTGGCACTGTAGCGCTGCAAGTGAAGCAGCGGCAACTGGAGGCGACATGCCAACGCTATATAGAAAGCCTGGAGCCATAAACTTTAAGTGTTCGATTAAGGCTGTTTCTCCTGCAATATAACCACCACACCCAGCTAATGATTTGCTTAAAGTTCCCATCCATATATCGACATCAGCTCCATTTAAATTAAAGTGTTCACGTATGCCAAGTCCTGTTTTACCCATGACGCCAAAAGAGTGGGCTTCATCAACCATTAAAAAGGTTTTATATGTGTTTTTTAACTCAATAAACTTTGGCAAATTAGGGTAGTCCCCATCCATACTGTAGATTCCTTCAAGTATGATAAGCACGCGTTCATAATGTTGTCGTTGGTTTATAAGGATTTTTTCTAGTGCTGAACTGTCATTATGTGCAAAGGAAAGTCGCTTTGCGCCAGATAGTGTAATACCTTGCAGAATACTATTATGAATTAGTTCATCGTGAAGAATAAGGTCTTTGTTGTTAAATAAATGGCCAATTGTTGTGACGTTAGTCGCATGCCCACTCACTAAGACAATCGCATCATCCGTATCGTAAAGGCTTGCGATTTTTTGCTCTAGTTCTCTATGAATCGGTCGCTCACCAGATACGATTCGGCTAGCTGAAACTGATGTGCCATATTGGTCAATGGCCTTTTTTGCGGCCTCATTAACTTGAGGGTGGCCGGATAACCCAAGGTAATTGTAACTCGCATAATTAATGTATTTTTTACTATTAATTTGAGTTGTAGCGCCTGCTGTGCCGTCATGTACTTTAAAAAAAGGACTTTCAATATTGAAACGAGAAGCACCTTCATTGATGATTCTAATTTGCTGGTAGCCAGGGTGCAAATTGAATCGATAATGCTTTTCTGGAATATTGATATTCTCTGCAGCTAAATTAATCGCAGGTGTGTCTGTTTTCTCAGTTTGTTTTAGTCGACGTTCCAGTGCTTGCTGAATGAGTTTATCTTTAATTTGACTTGTCAGTCCAGGCCTTGTTTTTTTTTGCATATTACTTAATTATTTTATTCTGAGAATTAGAGTCTAAAGACTGTACTTCAGCCGCAATGCTTGCAATAGAGTCTGAGTTATCATCACTGTCATGTTGAGCATGTAGTTGAGCAGTCTGAGAAAGCAGCGCATTTTCTTCAGAGTCATCTTCAATTTCACTATTTCCTTTTAATTGCAAAATAAGTCGCTCAGTTAGTTTTGTAATGGTTGGATTTTGGCTTAATGCCATAACAGGAAGGCGAACTCCAAACCTTGCTTCAAGCGCAACGACTAACTCAACTCCCATTAAAGAGTCTAACCCCATGTCATAAATGGAACGAGAAGGGTCTATCTTTTCAGGTGAAATGCGTAAAATTTCTCCTATTTCATTTTTCAGCATTTCGATAAGAGTATCAAATAATTCGCTATCTGATAACTCTTCGAGCATATGTTGGATATCATCACTGTTATCTTGATTGTTATTGTTATCCTTTGCTAACAATGCCAGGTTTTTAAATTTTGGGGTGTCGGCACTGGGTAAAAAACGAGAAAGAGCATTCCAGTCTAGCTCCATAACACCCATATTAGATTGCTTGCTCAGAATCATGTGCTCTAAAATATCTAAAGCGACAGCAGAGTTTAGCGCCTCTCCTCCCATGCGGCTTTGTAGTGCTTCTTTTGTTTTTTCATTACGCGCTAGAAAACCAACATCATCTATAGCGCCCCAGCGTACGCAGGTTACTGGTAAACCAATTTCTTGGCGATGGCTTGCAAGTGCTTCTAAGCAGGAATTCGCAGCAACATAGTTACTTTGTCCTGGATTACCAAAAAGGGTCGTTGCTGATGAAAAAAGTATAAACAAATCTAAGGAAAGGTTAATTGTTAACTCATGTAAATATTGTGCTCCTAGTGATTTAGGAGCAAGAACAGTTTCAATTTGTGTCGCATCCATATTGCGGATCAGTCCATCATTGATAACCGTTGCAGCATGAATAACGCCTTTAAGAGGAGGGAGGTCTTTAGTTATTTCAGACAATAGGTTTAAAATTTCTTGTTTATTGGTGATATCACACGCAACGGCATGTATTTGAACACCTAGTTGCTCTAAGCGGCTAATACCTAGTTTGGCTTCTTCCGAAACAGGTCCACTACGGCTGATAAGAATTAAACTTTTTGCTCCTTTACTCGCTAGCCATTCAGCAGATCTCAGACCAAAACCACTTAATCCTCCGGTCACGAGATAAGACCCGTTTGGTGAAAGAATGAGGCTTTCTTGGGTAACTGGAATGGTGTTGTAAGGCTTATTGATTCCATTTTTGTAGGTAATAACAATTTTACCAATTTGGCGTGCTTGCTGCATATAACGAAATGCTTCAACAATATCTTCAGCTTCAAATGCATGGTAAGGCAGCGGTGTTAAAGTGCCATTAGAGAATAACCCCATTAATTCACTAAATAATTGTTTGGTAAGGTCAGGGCGTAACTTCATTAATTGGTCAGCATCTATGCCAAAATAGCTAATATTGTTACGAAAAGGGCGAAGGCCAATTTTAGTATTTTCATAAAAGTCACGTTTTCCTAATTCTAGGAAACGTCCAAAAGGCTTTAACGCACTGAAGTTTCGATTAATTGCTTCTCCAGCAAGTGAGTTAAGTACGACATCGACACCCTCTTGATTGGTTTGTTCTAAAATTTCATCAGAAAAAGCAAGTGAGCGTGAGTCAAAAATATGATCAACACCTAAGAGTTTAAGAAAGTCACGTTTTTCGTCTGACCCTGCCGTAGCATAAATTTCAGCCCCTAACCATTTTGCGATTTGTATGGCGGCAATACCGACACCTCCAGCAGCGCCATGGATAAGTATTTTTTCATTTGGCTGTAGTCGCGCTAAGTGATGTAGTGAATAATAAACGGTGAAAAAAGTACTTGGAATTGTGGTTGCAGCTTCAAAAGAGATTCCAGCAGGAATATGCGATATTGCATTGCTTTTAGTAATGACTTTATTTCCAAAGCTGGAGGGGCCAAAACCGACCACTTGATCACCTAAAGAAAAGTCACTATTATCAGCACCGCAGTTAATAATGGTTCCAGAGAACTCTAGCCCAAGTGTAGGCCCTGAAAAACCATTTTCAATTGCTTCATCAGAAAGTAAACCAAGCGTAAACATGACATCACGGAAGTTAAGCCCAGACGCGTGAACTTCAATTTCAACTTCATCAGATTTTGGAGCGATAGTTGGGTGAATTTCCCAGCGCAAATTACGTAACTGACCTGGAAACTCAAAACCAAGGCGAATGGTTGAGTCTTCAATTGTGTGTTGGCTAGATATAGGCTGCTTGTCGACTAAATTTAATCGAGGAACGTAGCGATTACCCATATCTGTAAGTATGATTTCTTGCTCGCCATCAGTGTCTATCAATTCTTTTATTAACGCAGTGCTAATAATATCAAGGTTTGTAGAAGTTGGAATATCAATGAGTTGTACAGAGAAGTTTGAGGCTTCATTAATGAGTGTTCTACCAAAACCCCATAAAGCCGAATCAACAGAAATTGGAGTTGTAGGCGTAGACTGCTGTGGAAGTAGTGATGAGGCTGCTCCAGAAGTGACTAGCCAACAGGTAGTTTCTAACTCTGTTACTTCACAGGCTTTAACAATATCAACTGCAATATTGCAGCGAGAAACTTGCTTTCTTAGAGTGGATTCAGCTGATAAAGGTTTTAATTCAGAAAAAATTTCGGCTAGATGAATAATTCCTAAAATATTGTCATGAGTTACAGTCGCATTACCTAAAAAAGATGTGAAATCATTTTCATCATGAGCTTGATAATTAAGAACACTATAGCCTTTAGCTTGTAATTTTGTTGTTAAGTGATTAGAAAATTCTAATGAATTGTCATTTTCTTTAGATACTAAAACCCATGTGCCTGATTTTACTTCAGTGTTTGAGATTTCTGACTGATGACTGTCATCTAATTGGCCTAATAATAAATAAGCGCCTGAATGCTTAGTTGCTGATAGATTGAAAATATTGGTATTAGTAAACCCTTGGTAGACTAATTGTTGTTGCCAAAAGTCTGAACTTCTTTGATTTGGTAGCCATGATTGTTCTTCAGGATTTAACCAGTAGTTACGTTGGCAACCAAAAAGAAAATCTATCCAATGAGCTGGGTACTGTCCAACAATAAGAAGGCTGCCGCCTGGCTTGAGGTTATTTTTAGCGTATGTTATCGCGGTATTTGCTTGCTGTAGTGTATTAAAATCAAGTGAAATAATAGCAATATCACAAGCGTTTACAACGGTAGTTGAGTCTTCTTGATCTATATAGTGAGTTGAAATATAAGGAAAGCGCTCTTTAATATGTTCTGATTCTTCTAGTGTTTCTTCAGAGGTAGAGGCAAAGATATAATCTCCAGAGGTGAAGTCTATTGCAAGGCATATATCCATTGCAAAAGAAGGACTGCCTTCGCTAACCTCTAAAATACTGAGTCGATTACCTTCAGGAAGTTCTGATGTTCCCTCTATAATTAAATTACGTAAAATGAGCGAAATTTTTTGTTTATTCACTGCTCCCAAGGCTTGCTGACTCAATGTTGTGAGTGTTGTTTCTTGTGGGCATATTTGTTTGAAGGTAAGGTTCCCATTTAAAAGTGAGTTAATGTGAAGTCCAATACGACCAACAGAGTGAATGATTTGAAAGTAATCAGGGTAATCTGCTACTAAGCTATTCCATATATCTTGAGCTGAAATTTGATCATCTTCATTTTGAAATAGACTCCAAGTTTGCTTATTAAATGAAATATATTGTTCATTTTCAGCAGTTTTTAGTAAAAAATGAAGGAAAGGTTCAATTTCTGGCGCGTGAGAAATCAGTGAATGAATTTTTTCAGTTGAAAGTGTTTTTTCATCTGAAAATAACTGTTGTAGAGCTTGTTTTGTAAATTGACTACATAAAATATCAAGTAATGGCTCGACTTCTTCTGAGTACCGTTGCTCAGATGTTTTTAGTTCACCAAAAGCTGATTGAATAGCCTGATTTGAAATGCTTGCAATATTGATTTCGTTATCAATATGAGGGGCTGGTATTGAATGGTAATCAAAGAAACGGATGCGGTCTGATGCATTGGTGCTAAGGCGAATGCTGCGAAATTGAACATTATTAACTGCCGCAATAGCTAAACCATCTTCATTAAAAATTGTAAAATCGGCTGTTAATGATCTTGGCGTGCGACGTAAGAGGGTTGCTTTGGCAAAACTAGGCTGAGATTTACTGTTGGCAAATGTAATTCGCCCCATTTTTGTTGGAATAAATGTAATTCCTGTATGGGTGCTGGCCTCTTTTTTTAATAGTTGAAAAATTAACTGAAAAGTACAATCTAATATCGCTGGGTGTAGATACATTGACTCTAATTCAGTGGTAATTATTTCTGGTATCTTAAGAACAGCTAAAACGGAGTTTTGTTCTATCCAACCATGCTCGATACATTGAAATGCTGGACCATAGTTTAAGCCAGATGAAATGGTTAGCTTATTATGACTTTCGCTATTAAAGTCAGCAGGGCGGTTCAGGGCATTAAATGTTACATTGCGTAATAAAATATCACTTGGTTCAATTAATATGCGACCTTGTGCGAATAAAGTCCAAGGCTCTTCGACTCCGTAGTCTCTACCTTGTACTTTCCAGTTGGAATCAGACGTATCGATATTTAGTCTAATAAGTTTACTTTGTTCAGCACTTAATAGAAGTGGAGAGTGAATTTCCAGCTCTTCAATTTCAACTAACTCACTTGCTTGATAGGTAAAGGCGGCAGCAATAGCTAGTTCGCAAAAGCCCGAGCCTGGAAAAACAATAGCTTCGCCGACCCTATGGTCATTCAGTGTTGGAATTAATAAGGTATCTAATTGGTTTTCCCATGTAGATTCGTGCTGTTTTAATGGATAGCCGAGTAAAGGGTGAATTTTATATCGATCAAGTAAGCCTATAGATTCTGAAGTAACGGGGAGCCAATGAGTCTCGCGTTGCCATGGATAATTAGGTAATGATAAAAAAGGTGCGGCAATCGGAAAGGTTTTCTTCCAGTTTATGTTGCTTCCTGCAATCATGGCTTTACCGCAGGTGTTTAAAATTTGTTGGTAAGATCCATTATTACGCGTAATGGTAGGAATAATACTCGCGGCTATGTCTAAATCTTTGATTGAATCATTAATATAGCTACGTAAAACTGCATGGGGCCCAATTTCAATAAAAATATTATTATCAAGGGCCGTGTTTTTTATTGCTTGCTCAAATAAAACCGGTTGACGGATATTGTGCCACCAGTATTCAGCATTAAGCTCAGTTCCAGCTAATAAATCTCCTGTAACTGATGAGTAAAAAGGAATTTCTGATTTGATGGGATTTATGGATGTAAGGGCTTGCTTAATACCCATTTCAATATCATCCATGACTGGACTATGAAAGGCATAATCGATGTCTAAGCGTTTATTAAATACGTCTTGTTTAGTAAGCTCGGTTTCAAACTGAGTGAGTAAGTGAGGCTCTCCTGCGACAGTTATTCCTCTTGAGCTATTAACACCTGCAATAGAAATAGATGAGGCTAAGTTGAGTTTATTAAGCAAACTTTGTGCGGCATCTAAGCCTAGCCCCACCGCCGTCATATTACCCTTGCCCTTTGTTTTGCCTTGGAATTTACTACGGTGAAAAATAACAGCAACTGCATCTTCAAGTGAAAGTGCACCAGAAGCCCAAGCAGCAGCAACTTCACCAACACTGTGCCCAGCGACAGCAGTGGGGGTAATTCCTTGGTGTTGTAATAGTTGAGTAATACCAACCTGAAGAGCAAACAAGGCTGGCTGGGCAAATTCTGTATATTCATAGCGCCCAAGTTCATTTTTTCCGGCTAACTCATCTTCTAAAGAATAATCAGCATAACGTTGAAAAATAATATCAATGGCTTGTATCGATTTTTTAAATAAAGGTTCATCAGCAAGTAACTGCTTGCCCATTCCTTCCCACTGTGAACCATTTCCTGAATAAATAAAGGCTGTTCCAGCGGGCGCTTTGAGAGCTATACCATAGGTTAATGAATCTTGTTCTGAATCATTACCAGAGAAATTAAGTAGCTTTTTAGAAATAGTTTGTCTGGAACTTCCAAAAGCTATAACGCGATGTTCATGCCATTCTCGGTTAAACATTGCATTGTAAGCGACTGTGTAGAATTTTGACTCTGCTTGTTCAGATAAAAAATTTGAAAACTCGAGTGCAGCTGACTTTAAAGCTATGTTATTTTTTGCAAATAGCATGACAGGGATTTGATGTGCAACGACTGGTAACTCAGATTGTTGCGCCTGAAGAGGTGGGCTTTCAAGAATTACATGAGCATTGGCTCCACCAAAGCCAAATGAATTAACACCAATAGTTAATTTACCTGTTTCCTTTAAAGGTAGGCATTTAGTATTGACAGTAATATTTAAATCAGTAAATGGGATGTTGGGGTTAAGAGATTTTATACCAATAGTTGCAGGGACTTTGCGATGCTGAATTGCAAAAATCGCTTTTGCTAAGCCTGCAACTGCAGAGGCTGCTTCTAAATGACCTAAGTTACTTTTTACTGACCCAATAGTGAGAGGAGTCTTTCTTTTTTTCCCTAAAGCATTACCAATTGCAGTTGATTCAATTGGGTCACCTACTGCAGTACCTGTTCCGTGCGCTTCAATATAATCAATAGATTCGGGGTTAATATTAGCCTGCTGGTATATATCCTGTAATAACTCTTCTTGAACGGGTGCGCTAGGCATAGTGAGGCTAGATTTTTTTCCATCAGTATTGTTGGCAGAATTAGCAACAACAGCAAGAATAGGGTCGCCATCAGCGACTGCTTGCTCATAATCTTTAATGAAAAATACGCCACCACCCTCGGAGCGGACATAACCATCACCAGAAGCATCAAAAGGGTTGCATTGCCCATGTGGAGAAAGCATAGAGGCTTTGGAGAAAATGATAAAGCCATGAGGGTGGATATGCAGACTTACGCCACCAACAAGAGCCTGAGTAATTTCACCTGAACGAATTGAATTACACGCTTGATGGAAAGCAACCATAGACGATGAGCAAGCAGTATCTATTACCATGCTTGGCCCGCGTAAATTGAAAATATAGGAGATACGGTTAGCCGCAATACTTGCAGTAATGCCTGTTGCTGTCAGTGAATCGATAGCGGATAAATCATCCGCTAAACGACTAGCATAATCAGTGGTAGCCATTCCAATAAAAACACCACATGGACTTCCGCTAATAGCGGATGGCTTTATACCTGCATTTTCAATCGCTTCCCAGCTCATTTCAAGCAATAATCTTTGCTGAGGATCCATTAGCGCGGCTTCTCTGGGTGAAATACCGAAGAATTCAGCGTCAAATTTAGTGATGTCACCTATAGAGCCTGCTGCAAAGGTGTAACTAGTGCCTGGGTGTTTTTTATTGGGATGATTAAAGCTATCTTGAGACCATCGTTTAGAGTTAACTTTACTTATAAGATTTTTTTCTTCGATAAGGTTTTTCCAGAGATTAGTGGTATCTGAAGAAGGGAGTCGAAGAGAGTGTCCAATAATGGCAATTTTTTTAATCATTTATGATGTGGGGGGGCGGCTTTTAGTTATTTGTATGATTTTTTCTACCCAATATTTGAAGGTGGCATTTAGTAATGTATCCACATTAATTTTAGATTTCACCTCGTGAATCAAAAAAATCAGAGTCAGTATAGTTTATTTTTAGGTAACCTAAAAATAGAATTTATCCTACCAATGCTATCAAATGAAAAATGTAGGTACACAATCTGGGATAAATAAATCAGAAATTAATGTATTATAGCGCCTTCATCCTAAATCGGCTTTAGACTGTTAGAAAATGAAGACACATTGCTTAACGTTATTCAGTAAAATTAAATATGCAAAATAATCAATATAATAAGCATCGCTCTTCATGGCATGTAACGCTTTCGGTTTGGAAAGCACTATTTTTACGCGAAGCACTGAGCAGAATATTTGTTAGCCGTACGGCGTGGTTTTGGCTGATTGCAGAGCCTGTCTTTCAATTGGTTTTCATGATTTTTTTGTTTTCTGTTATAAGGCTACGGGTAATCGGAGGTATTGATACGGCTAATTGGATAGCATTGGGGATGCTGGGATTTCTTTTATTTCAGCGATCTTCCAAACAAATAATGACCGGGGTGAAAGGGAATAAAGCATTATTCACATACCGTCAAGTGATGCCAATAGACACTTTGTTGGTGCGTGCAGGGCTTGAAGGCTTCATTATGGTTTTAGTGATTATTAGCTTGAATATTGGTATGGCTTTACTTGATTATCCTGTTATGCCTGATGACCCATTAAGAATTTTAAAAGCTTTTTTTGGGCTTTGGCTTTTTGGAATGGGCTTTGGGCTTGTAGCTTCAGTAGCTAAAGAACTGTTGCCGGGGTTCGATAAAATACTAGGTTTTTTGATGAAGCCGCTGATGATAATTTCAGGGGTTATTTTTCCTATAGCAGGAATCCCTTTACCTTATCGTGAATGGCTAATGTATAACCCCGTTGCGCATGGGTTAGAAGAGTTACGTTTAGGTTTTGCTACTTATTACCACGCAGTTCCTGAATTAAGTGATACTTACCTTTATAAAAGCGCTGTTATATTTGTTTTTTTTGGTTTTGCACTTTATCACCTCTATTCTGAAAGGATTGCAACGCAGTGATTATTGTTGATAATATTTATAAAACCTATAAAACGAGCAATGGCAAGACGAAAAATGTTTTATCTGATGTAAGTTTTACGATACCACCTAAATTAAGTGTTGCCTTGGTGGGTGCTAATGGCGCGGGAAAATCGACTTTATTACGTATTATTGGAGGAATTGAAAAGCCAAATAAAGGGGCTATTCAGCGTCACTGCCGTGTTTCTTGGCCTATGGGATTTGGTGGTGGCTTGCAAGCCACATTAACAGGGAGGCAAAATGCTAAATTTGTTTGTAGAATACACGGCCATGAAGATGATATACCAGAACGTTTAAAGTATATTCAGGATTTCGCAGGTATTGGCGAAGCATTTGATAGACCAGTAAAAACCTATTCTGCTGGAATGAAGTCAAGATTACAATTTGGTCTGTCACTTGCTTTTGATTTTGATGTTTATATTTCCGATGAAGTAACGGCAGTTGGTGATGCAGCATTTAAAAAAAAGGCTGCGGAGGCATTCAAAAAAGTAGCTGATCATGCAAGTATCCTAATGGTATCTCATAGCGAAAGTACACTGAAACAATTTTGTTCTGCGGGGATTTTTATTGACCAAGGAAAAGCACATTGGTTTGATCAACTGGATGATGCATTGACAGCTTATAAGGAAAGTATGCCTAAATGATGGGTAATACCAATCCCAATAAATACGCACTGCAATATAGTCACCGTCATTCCCGAAGTCTTTAATCGGGAATCCATGCACACGCTAGATTCCTGCTAAGAGCACGCAGGAATGACAGTTTTTTTGTTATATGCATTTAAGTATAAACATATTGGGATTGGTATAACTTCTCATTATCCGCCGGCACAGAATAATACAAAACACGCCATTCCTGCATGTTTCTAGCAGGAATCTATATTTGCAATAATAGATCCCCGATAAAGCTTGTGCCCACGCTTGACTGGGTAGACTTCGGGGGTGACGTTTTCCCCTACAATAATGAAAAGTTACAATGATAAGAGTTAAAGGTTTGAATACAAAGATTAATAAAAAAATAAAATCCATTTTACCTCGTTGGAATAGTATTACAGGCATGGCAATAATTTGTTCCTTGTGTACCGCAATTTATTGGCTAGCTATTGCTTCAGATCTTTATGTCTCTGAAGCACATATTGTAATTCAGCGTACCGATTTAGCAGGTGGGCCAACGATGGATTTTGCTAGCTTATTAGGCGGTGGCGGTGGAGATAACCAAATGGATCAGCTATTATTACGCGACCATTTGATGTCCATTGATATGTTGAAAAAATTAGATAATAAGTTGAACCTGAGAGAACATTATAGTGACTCTGGGAATGATGTGTTATCTCGATTGTGGTTTAAAGACACAGAGATTGAACGGTTTCATGCCTATTATCTTACGCGGATCAGTGTCGAATATGATGAATATGCGGGGGTATTAGTTATAAAGTCACAAGGCTACGATGCTAAAACAGCCTATGCGATAACAAAAAATCTAGTCCAAGAAGGGGAGGATTTTATGAATGAATTAGCCCATAGTCTTGCAAAAAATCAAGTGTTATTTATGGAAAAACAAGTAGTAGAAATCAATCGGCGGGTAATAGAAACAGCGCAGGCTGTACTAAAATATCAAGATATAAAAGGGCTAGTCTCACCAAGGGATACAGCGACTACTATTGCGGGAATTATTGCCAATTTAGAAATTCATCAAACAGAATTAGAGATACAGCGGAGCGCAGGGCAGGCCTACTTAGTGCCTGGGCATTCTAAGATTGTACAAATAAACCAAGAAATTAAAGCAGTTCAAAAACAAATAAATCAAGAAAAAAGCAAACTTGTTTCAACAAAAGGTAAAACACTTAATAAAGAAGTTTTGGAATTTCAACGCTTAGAAATGGAAGCGGGTTTTGCTCAAGATATTTATAAAACAGCGTTAATTGCATTAGAAACAGGGCGTATTGAAGCAACGCGTACTATAAAAAAAGTGGCTGTATTGCAGACACCTACTTATCCAGAGTACCCTCTCGAACCTAGGCGATTATATAATGCATTTGTTTTTTTTCTGCTCGTCATGTTATTAGCAGGTATCGTTTATTTATTAATTGCCATAATACGTGACCACAAGGATTAAACTAGATGTCGTTATATAGAATTAGATTATTTTGGGCAGTTACTTTTTTTATCGTCTCCAGTTCAATAGCTGCAGTAGAGAATGACCCCTTTGGAACAAGGTCTGCCCTAAATTTACCCATTACGCCTTCGTTAATTAATTATAAGCAACCGATAGTAGAGACAAACAAAGAGGTAGAACAGTCGCCTGTCGAAACAATTGATTATTCAGATAACATAACGAGTGATGTTTTTGGAGCAAATCTATTTACAGGTGCATTTGCCCGTGAAGGAGCCACTCAATTTAACCCTGATTATCTTGTTTCTGTGGGCGATAATATTCAAATACGCTTATGGGGGGCATTTGAATTTGATTTGGTAGTACAAGTAGACCCTAAAGGGAATATATTCCTTCCTCATGCAGGCCCTATTCAGTTACTTGGTGTCCGTAATCAAGATATTCAAAAAATAGTTGATAAAGCCGTAGATAAAGTTTTCCGCTCAAATGTATACAGCTATGCAAGTTTAGCGGCAGCGCAACCCGTTAGAGTTTTTGTGAGTGGTTTTGTTAATCGGCCCGGACTATATAGCGGTACCAGTATGGATAGTTTGTTACATTACTTAGACCAAGCCGGTGGAATTGATACCGATAGGGGGTCATTCTTATCCATAAAAGTAAAAAGAGGGGAGAGCATTCGTACAACAATTAACCTTTATAGGTTTTTATTAAAAGGTGAAATTCCTCAGATTCAATTGGCGGATGGCGATGTTATTTTTGTTGAACCCCGACAATTTACCGTAAAAGTGTCTGGCCTAACAAATAATGCAAAACGTTTTGAGTTTAAATTAAGCTCACATACAGTCTCAGATTTAATGAAAGTAGCCAAACCCTTGCCAGAAGCGACGCATGTAAGGATTGTAAGAAATACAGGTAAGCTACGAAATATTGAGTATCATCCATTAAACCAAGCCTCAGAAATTACGCTGATTAATGGCGATGAGTTGGAATATACCTCAGATAAAAAACTCGGCACAATAACAGTGCGCGTAGAAGGTGAAACCATTGGGGTGCAAGAATATGTATTACCCTATGGTGCGCGTATTGGTAGCTTATTAAAGCAAGTTGAATATACAGAGCGTGCAGATTCTAAGAGCATACAACTTTTTCGATTAAGCGTTAAAGATCGACAAAAGCACATGCTACAGACCACCATTGAGCGTTTAGAAACAAGCATATTAACCGTGCGTTCAGGAACGGCGGAAGAATCAGTACTACGAAAAAATGAATCTGAGCTAATGATGCAGTGGATTGAGCGCGCTAAGAATATTGAACCATCAGGTCAAGTAGTGCTTACTGGGGCAGACGATGTCAATGAGTTATTACTAGAGAATGGGGATATTATTAAAATTCCTTCTATCGATAATTTAGTTTTTATCAGCGGTGAAGTGCTATTTCCTACCGCAGTTGCATTAGATACCAGTAAAGATGTGGATGATTATATTGAATTTGCGGGGGGGTATTCGCAAAATGCAGATACCTCGCGTATTATTATTGCGCACCGAGATGGTCGTTTTGAAGATACAGAAGAAAGTTCAGGATTATTTTCAAGTGATATAGTTATTCTCCCAGGCGATGAGATTTTAGTATTGCCCGATGTAGACCCTAAATATCGTCAATTATTTAAAGAACTGTTTACCATGTTCTATCAATTGGCATTAGGGGTTGGGGTTATTATGCGCTAGTGCCGAGAGCCACTAAAAATAACAGTATTTAAAAAAGCAATATTATGAAATTTCTTGATGTAAAAACAGACTTTGCGTTTAAAAAAGTGTTTGCTAGCGAAGGAAAGTAAGCCACATCGTATTTATTGTACTTCAAGTTTTTCCCAAATGAATACGGAAGTATAAATGCTTTTTTATTAAGTAAGTGAGAATAGCTATGTGTAGATGCCTACGGCTCGGTAGGCAAGGAGCTTATACTAATCTCAATGTAATCCCGTCATTCCCGAAATCTTTAATCGGGAATCCATGTATGCGCCATAGATTCCTGCTAAGAGCATGCAGGAATGACGATTTTTCTTCGACATATGAGTTTAAGTCTAGGTATATTAGGGGGGATGTTATAGCTCAGTAGTAAGTTGAATTTTTTGAGTGGTTTCTGATTTTTTGATACTGTAGATGGGATTATCAATATATGAATTCTTTAGATATGGATGTACGGTGGAAACAGCGATTTTCTAATTTTAATAAAGCCTTAATTCAGCTTGAAGATGCTGTCATGCTTAGTCAGCAACGAGAGTTGACTTAACTGGAAAAGCAAGGAATTATTCACGCTTTCGAATTTACACACGAATTGGCATGGAATGTTTTAAAAGATTTCTTAGAGGATCAAGGTAATCAAAATATTAGAGGGTCAAAAGATGCGACTAGAGCGGCCTTTAAGGTATCGTTAATTACGGAAGGAGAGCTTTGGATGGCTATGATTCAAAGTAGGAATATTTCTTCACATACTTATGATGAAGAAACGGCTGAATCATTAGTAATAGCCATTATTAATGATTATTTTCCTCAGTTTAAGGCACTGAAATCGGAAATGGATAATCTTTGATATGAATGCAGCGAGTACTCAACAATTATTTGGGCTGACATGCTCAACATTAGATAGGCTTGATTCAGTATTTCAGAAACATGGGTCTATTGAGGCAGTACTTATCTATGGTTCAAGAGCGAAAGGGAATTATAAGAGAGGGTCTGATATAGATTTGACGATTAAAGGACCTATACTTCCATTTTTGAATTGATGGAAATAGAAGATCAGATTGATGATTTATATTTACCTTATACAGTGGATTTATCTCAGTATAAGCAACTAAAAAATACTGATTTAATTAAGCATATTAATCGAGTTGAAGCAGTCTTTTATAAACAAGCTGGCTGACCCTTTGATTTCAGCATATTAATCGAGTTGAAGCAGTCTTTTATAAACAAGCTGGCTGACCCTTTGATTTCTTGATTTTGCTTGATTTTGCTTGATTTTGTGAAACTATTCAATAATAGGTGTAAATAATGCAAAGAAAATTAATAAGCTTTGATTGGGCAATAAAAAGAATACTAAGAAGTAAGGCAAACTTTGAAATCTTAGAAGGGTTTTTAAGTGAGCTACTTTTTGAAGATATAGCTATTTTAGAGATACTAGAAAGTGAATCAAACAAAGACATAAAAGATGACAAATTTAATAGGCTTGATATAAAAGTAAGAAATCAAAAAGAAGAAATAATTTTAATTGAAATTCAATATGATAGAGAGATGGATTATCTTCAGCGAATACTTTATGCTTCATCAAAAGCTATAGTAGAGCATTTAAAAGAATCAGAATCTTACTCAAAAGTGACTAAAATTATATCTATAAGCATATTGTATTTTGACTTTGGAGATGGTGATGATTATATCTACAAAGGTACTACAAGCTTTACAGGATTACACAATAATAGCCTCCTTACATTAAATGCAGATCAGCAATTATTGTACAATACAAGCAAAGTAGAAAAAATATTTCCAGAATTTTACCTAATAAAAATAAAAAACTTTAATGATAATGCAAAAGACACGTTAGATGAGTGGGTAAACTTTCTAAAAAATGAAGAGATACTAGATAACCCAAAAGCCAAAGGTTTAAAGAAAGCAAAAGAAACATTGGATTATCTTAAAATGCCAAATCAAGAAAGAGTAGATTATAATCAGTATCAACAGAGTTTACACAATCAAGCGAGTGCTTATGAATCTACTTATGTGATTGGTAAAATAAAAGGGCATAAAGAGGGAATAGAGAAGGGAATTGAACAGGGAATTGAACAGGGAATTGAACAGGGAATTGAGCAGGGTGAAAATAAAAAATCTTTACAGATTGCTAGAAACTTGCTGGATATACTAGATAATAAAACAATATCTTTAAAAACAGGTTTAAATGTAGAAGAGATTGAGAATTTAAGAAAGGAATCTTAATAAGATTATACCCCTCTGATTATCAAGCTGGCTTGTATCTTGTACTTAGTGTCAATTTAAGTAAATAAATGGCACTACTTCATAAAAAATGCAGGTAGTTTAGAGTATGTTCCTAAAAACCTAAGCAAAGAAATAGAAAAGCCTATCAGATTGCAAATGAAGCTAATTTTAGTGAAGAAGAGCTAGAGCTTCAGCATCGAAAAAGAGACTGGGTTTATATTCAAAAAAGCTCAATAGAGTTGGCCACTAAAACGGGTAGAGAAGAAGGCTTACAAGAGGGAATAGAAAGAGGCCTAGAGAAAGGTAAGGCTGAGGCCACTCAACAAATAGTATTAAAGTTGTCTGGAGAAGAGATGCCACTTGAGATGATAATGGCAGTAACGGGGCTGACAAAAGTAAAGATAGAACGAATATTAAGGAAAGAATAAGAAAGTATTATTTAACGCTAAGTCTGGCGGTTGCAAAATGCAAGACTTGACCCTTTGACCTGCGATCAGTGTGTGAATATTGGTGTAAAAGATCACTATACAGTAGATGAGTTTGGCTACTTTGAAACTTTGTGTAGCCGATATAGTCGTGGTATTGATTTCTTGATTCGTAAGATTTTTAGAACATTAGATGAATATGAGTTTGAAAATCAAGGAACTTTAGTGGATGTGGTTAATCATGCGCATAAGAGAAATTTGTTTCAAAATATTGACCAGTTAAGGTTAATGAAAGATTTGAGAAACACGATTAGCCATGAGTATATTGAAGATCATTTAGTTGATTTGTTTTCCGATGTATTAAAGCATACTCAATACCTTCGGGTGATTATGCATAGTACTCAAGACTATATTCGTAAGCTGATTTAAAATTGGGAAAGGGATGCTGCCTATGAGTTATCCTTTTTTATGACAGTAAAAATAACGTAACTGTTCACAGACCCTCATAAAAATATCGTCATTCCCGAAGTGTTTAATCGGGAATCCATGCTGAGTATGGATTCCTGCTAACAGCATGCAGGAATGACGGGGTATTTTGATATTTTCTAGAGGGGGATCTGAACGGTTACAAAATAACAGTTTTAAAAAAGTAATGTTATGAATTTTCTTGATGTAAAAATAGACTTTGCGTTTAAAAAAGTATTTGGTAGCGAAGATTCAACAGAAAAGCTCAATAGAGTTAGCCACTTAAACAGGTAGAGAAGAAGCCTTACAAAAAGGCTTAGAACAAGGGAAAGCTGAAGCCACTCGACAAATAGTATTGAAATTGGTAAGAGAGCATGCGCCAGTTGAGATGATAAAGGTAGTAACGGGACTTACAAAAGTAAAGATAGAGGAAATCTTAAGGAAAGAATAAGAAAGAGGGTAGCAGTGTTGGTTGAGGTTGGATTGAGTGCAGGCCTAATGATTTTGGATGTTATTATTCAAAGGTGAGTCGTGTGGATAGACAATGCAAGACTTTCCCCTTTGGTAAGATAATCAATCTTGCTGGCAACATGTACTGAATGGTCGTTATTAATTAAAAAAATTAGGAGAGGTGGAAAAGTGAAAATTGCAGTTGCAGGTACAGGTTATGTTGGTTTATCATTGGCCGTGTTGTTAGCACAGCATAATGAAGTTGTAGCGCTAGATATTGTGCCAGAAAAGATTGCCTTATTAAATAAAAAAAAATCTCCAATTCTTGATGAAGAAATTGAAGATTATCTAGTAAATAAATCGCTTAATTTAACCGCAACTATAGATAAATTTCAGGCTTATCAAGGTGCTGATTATATAATTATTGCTACACCAACGGATTATGACATCCAAACTAATACTTTCAATACCAAATCTATTGAATCTGTTATTAGTGATGTGCTTACTATTAATCCTAGTACGGTGATAATTATAAAATCGACAATTCCTGTTGGTTATATTAAGCACGCTAGAGAAAAGTTTAATTGCAATAATATTATTTTTTCGCCAGAATTTTTAAGGGAAGGTAAGGCTTTATACGATAACCTTTATCCCTCGCGGATTATTGTGGGTGAAGACTCTGAACGGGCTAAGAAGTTTGCCGCGCTATTAGTTGAAGGCGCTAAGAAAGAAAAAGAAGATATTTCATTGCTATTTATTAATAGCAATGAAGCTGAAGCGGTTAAATTATTCTCAAATACCTATTTGGCGATGAGAGTCTCATATTTTAACGAGCTTGATACCTACTGTGAAACCCATGGTTTAAACTCTAAACAGGTTATTAATGGAGTGGGATTAGATCCTCGGATTGGTAATCACTACAATAACCCTAGCTTTGGTTATGGTGGATATTGTTTACCAAAAGATACAAAGCAACTTTTGGCCAACTACCAAGATGTACCAAACGATCTAATTCGTGCCATTGTTGATTCTAATACTACTCGTAAAGATTTTGTGGCAGGACAAATCATCAAATCTAATCCTCAAATTGTTGGAATTTATCGATTAGTGATGAAGCAAGGTTCTGATAACTTTAGGGCTAGTGCCATTCAAGGAATTATGAAACGAATTAAAGCGAAAGGAATTGAAATCATAGTATACGAACCTGTATTAACAGATTTGGGTGAAAATGAATTCTTTCATTCAAAAGTGATCCACGATTTGAATGAGTTTAAATCGCAAAGCGACGTGATTGTAGCAAACCGAATGATTGAAGAATTGACAGATGTAGCAGGTAAAGTTTACACTCGTGATTTATTCGGTACAGACTAGTAAAAATTGAGTTTATCAGTGTTTTTTAATAGAGTTAGGTACAATCAAAAACAAATAAGAAAGTATTACCCTGATCTAATGATGAGAGTTTACTATTTTCTTTCCTGTGTCAACTTGAAGTCTCTAAATAATCAACCTATATTATTTTATTTGAAATTATTATGAAATTAAAACTATCAAGTGCAGGTGACTGTAGCTTAAATGAATTGCAAGGACTATGGTCGGCATTAACTTACCAACTAAATGATTATCAAAACCAAGATGTAACGAATGTACAAAATAAAGAAAAACAAAGTTACGATATCATTAGTAATGAGCTAGATTCAAAAGAGCATTTATGGGAGTTTGTTGCGCCTCTTTATCTTGATGCCAGTCAAGATAAAGAAGTGAAGTACCTTCTTTTTTATAGGAACCCTATTGTTGGACTAAGTTTAGCTATTAACCAAGGACTATTAATAAGTGATTACATTAATAATTGGCTTGGCTCTGCCCGTTGTCTGATTGGTTTTCAAAAGCTGAATAGAGAAAATTCATTATTAATTGATTATGATGCCTTTCTTGAATACCCGCATGAAATATTAAAATACCTAAATAAGATAGGTATAGAGGCAAGTGCTGAATGTTTTTCAGGTATTGACTTGCCTAGTAATACCGTGATTAATGACTCTGGGTTTTTAGCGGGCTCTATTCTAGTAGGACAACATAGAGAGCTGAAGCAAACCTTATCAGAACTACAAGCTAGCTCTGTGCTGTTTCGTGAATGGAGTAAGCCTTCTTTAAATCAGGCTTTTTCCTCAATTGAACAATACCAAAAAATGATTTCTCAATTTAACAGTCATGAGCAATTAGTTCAGGAATTACTCACTCAGGTTGAAAAACAATCGAATGCAATACAGTTATTAGAAGCCGAAAGTAATGAAACAAGGGTGCGATTAACGAAGACTCAAAACGTATCGGAGCAATTACTCATTGAAAATAAAGAGAATGAGCAGGTGCTTTTAAGTTTAAAAGAAAAAGAGTTAGAGGCCCATGAATTAAAAATAGCTTTAACAGAAACTCAACGTGAAAAAAGTAGCGTGCAATCAGAAAATGAACTTCTATTATTACAATTGCATCAAGTACAAGAAGAACTTGAACAAACCTTTATCCAGAAAAAACAAGGTGAAGGTGAAAGCAAGAAAATGAGTGACTTGATAGAGACTCAAGAAAAACAGTTAGAAACGCTTAATAAAGAAAACGCAGCGCTCAAACAAAACTCAGAAAAACAAACGCATCAATCGCATGAGTTTGAATCAGAAAATGAACTTCTATTATTACAATTGCATCAAGTACAAGAAGAACTTGAACAAACCTTTATCCAGAAAAAACAAGGTGAAGGTGAAAGTGAAAGCAAGAAAATGAGTGACTTGATAGAGACTCAAGAAAAACAGTTAGAAACGCTTAATAAAGAAAACGCAGCGCTCAAACAAAACTCAGAAAAACAAACGCATCAATCGCATGAGTTTGAATCAGAAAATGAACTGCTATTATTGCAATTGCATCAAGTGCAAGAAGAACTTGAGCATTATTTTTCTGAAAATCAGAAATTACAAGACAGTATTAAAATTGAGAACGAACAGCAAAATTCTACGATTAGAAAATTAAAAGCCACAGTAGTTACTCGCACAGATAACAAAGCGAAAAGAAAGATTAATAAAAATGACCTAAAGGCGTTATTTCACAGAAGTTGGTATCAAAAGCAGGTGGGAAAAGTATTTAGGCCATTTTCGCACTACTTATCTAATGGCAAAAAAAATCAGTTTAGCCCACACCCACTATTTGATGCAAAGTATTACATTGAGCATAATCAACTAGAAAATCTAAAAGAAAACCCTTTAACGCATTTTTTAACAATAGGCGTTGAACATGGATTATCGCCTCACCCTTTATTTGATCTAGAATGGTATATAAAAATTAATCCAGATATCCACGAGAGCGATAAAAACCCTTTAGTCCATTATTTAAAATTTGGTGGCTTTGAAGATAGAGATCCTAGTCCTAAGTTTAGTTCAAAAGACTATTTAGAAAAATATCCAGATGTTGGGCAATCAAAAATGAATCCTTTAATGCACTATATTGTCTTTGGACAAAATGAAGATCGTGTGATTTTTCCTAGTCGCTTTCGATGAACTATGAGTGTTGAGATTAATAGTTCTAAAAATTTTGCTCCTTTTCGCCTTTTTCAGCGGGAGACGGTAGGAATGAGGTGTTATAAAATGCCAGAACTTTTGGAACAACTAATAGCAGAAATAACTGAGAAATAAATATGAATTTAAACTTATGGAAAGGTTTTGGTAATGTTGTTTTTTGGGGCGTTGAGCATGCTCTAGCATACAATGTACTTACATCATTACAACAGCAAAATATTTATGCATTAGTGACAGATAATGATCAAAAACAGGCATTAATCGAAAAACTTAAAGAGCAAGATTTTGATGCTAAATTGAGTATAGAGCAAGCCTATTTGAATGATAAAGAGGGTAAAGAAACATTAAGAGAATTTAGCCTCCCTCAATTCAATAGCATAAATTCGCCTAGTGGTATTTTTGATAGTTACCCTGGGTTAAAGCAGCTACAAATGCACTCTGTTCAGTGTTTAAGCCCAAATAGCTTGTTAAAGCGTTATGAATTATCCAAGCAAGTGGAAAATGCGCTTTGGTTAGAGGTGAATGGGCAAATTACCTCAACAATAACAGCTATAATTGAGAGTAAGGAAATCTATCTGTTTGCAAAATTGTTGGTTTTTATGCCTGATCAAGCGTGGTATGAATCAGAAATAGATGCGGATAAATTGATCCTCAAACTAAAGCAAATGGGTTATGACGTTTTTAGCGAAATAAGTGACTTAGATATTGATCAAAAGTTGTATGAATTTAGACGGCATCCAGTAGTATTAGAAAAAATTGCATTAGGAGTAGAGTTAGAGCATAGCTTAGAAAGCTTTAAAACAGAGCTGAAAGCTATAAAAGCCAAAGAAAAAGATGCTGTAACTAAGGCAGAGACTCAAAAAGGTGAGTTTGAAAAGCAACTCCAAGAAGAGAAAAATTTAGTGAATGCTGTAAATGAAGTAAATGCTAAAGAAAGAGAAGAGCTACAAACAAAAGTAGAAAAACTTCAAAATGAAAGCAATCAGCATAAAAGTTCAGCAGATACACTAAAAAAAGAGCAAGAAGAATTAAGAACAAAAAAAGTAGAGTTAGAGCAGAGCGTAGAAGGTTTTAAAACAGAGCTGGAAGTTATAAAAGCCAAAGAAAAAGATGCTGTAACTAAGGCAGAGACTCAAAAAGGTGAGTTTGAAAAGCAACTCCAAGAAGAGAAAAATTTAGTGAATGCTGTAAATGAAGTAAATGCTAAAGAAAGAGAAGAGCTACAAACAAAAGTAGAAAAACTTCAAAATGAAAGCAATCAGCATAAAAGTTCAGCAGATACACTAAAAAAAGAGCAAGAAGAATTAAGAACAAAAAAAGTAGAGTTAGAGCAGAGCGTAGAAGGTTTTAAAACAGAGCTGGAAGTTATAAAAGCCAAAGAAAAAGATGCTGTAACTAAGGCAGAGACTCAAAAAGGTGAGTTTGAAAAACAACTCCAAGAAGAGAAGAATCGGATTGATATTGCAATTAAGCTCTTAGAGACTAAAAACAACTATTTTATCAAGCCAGATTATGTGTCTAGAACAAAATACATGCATTATAATGACCAGGAATGTGAGGATGAATGGCAGTTAGAAGTATATTTACACGCACTAGGTCTTATGAAAAAGCACAATTTTAAAAAAATTGTAGATATAGGGTGTGGCTCTGGGTATAAACTTATGCACTATTTAGATGAGTACGAAACAATCGGTTTAGAACTGGAAGAAAATTTAGGATTTTTAAACGATAAATACCCTAGTAGGGTTTGGGTGGAGTCAAATTTCAATATAAAACCTAAAATAAAAACAGATGTATTAATTTGTTCCGATGTTATAGAGCATTTAGTTGATCCTGATGAGCTTATCAACTACATTAAAAAAATTTCTTTTAAGTATTTAGTTCTCTCTACTCCAGAGAGAGAATTAGTATATGAAAAAGATTCGAAGTTCCTTGATGGCCCACCACGAAACCTTGCGCACACTAGAGAGTGGAACTTTAATGAATTCGCAAAGTATATTGGACACTATTTCGAAATATTAGATCACCGAGTTACAAATGCAGGACAAAGTACCCAAACAATGATATGTCAGATAAAAAGAAAGAAACGGAAATTAATTTAATAAAAGAAGTAAACCTAAAATTTACGTTCGATAAATGGGAGCAATTGCTCAATGAAAGAAATATGACCTATCAATCAGAAAGTGTTCCTAGTGAAAAATGATTGTGTTTTTGTCAAATAAATTAAGAGTTGAAAAATGAGTTTAATAAAACAGGCTGGTGAATTTTTTAAAAAAGGAGATTATGCGGAGGCTTATATACTTTATAAGCAAGCAGCCGAGCTGTATGGGGAAAAGATTGTTAAATATAATCTTTTCGTTTGTGAACGTCATTTGAGAGAGACAGTAACAACACATTTAGCTGATAACGAGAATAACCTTGATAGCGCGACTAGGATTCTTTTAGATAATGCAAAAAAAAATAAACTGACAGAACTGGAACGGCAGGGATGTTTAGAAAATTATAAGGCGATAACCTTAGATAAGTCGGAATATGTAGAAGTAAAAAAGGTGAATCCAATACCTGCAGATTGGCCCAAAGAACTGAAACTTGCATCACTGCCAGAAAGTACTAATGATTTTGCTTGGTTGAGCCACCAAAATTTGAAGTACGCAAAGACTGTCGGAGTGCTTGGACTTAGTATTGTTATACCTACTTTTAATAGGTCAAAAATTTTAGACATAACCCTTGCTTGCTTAGTGAATCAAAAAACTAAATATCCTTACGAGGTAATTGTTGCAGATGATGGAAGTAAAGAGGACTTAACTCATGTCATAAGAAAGTACGAAACTCTGTTAGATATTAAGTTGGTGCGACAGCGCGACTATGGTTATCAACTTTGTGCTATACGTAACTTGGGGTTAAGAACCGCCAAATACGATTATGTTTCAATTCTTGACTGCGATATGGCGCCCAATATTAATTGGGTTGAGTCTTATATGACACTTTTAGAGATAAATGATAATGTTGCTTTAATAGGTCCAAGAAAATATATTGATACTCATGGCCTTTTACCTGAAGAAATTTTAAAAGAACCGAGGCTAATTTCTTCATTACCTGAAGTGGTGACTAATAATGTGGTTGCAGGCAGAACAAAGGGCGAAGTATCTGTCGATTGGCGTTTGGAACATTTTAAAAGCACCGATGAATTAAGGCTTTGCAATACTCCATTTAGGTACTTTAGTGGTGGCAATGTTGCTTTTGCTAAGAAATGGCTTGATATTGCAGGTTGGTTTGATGAAGAGTTTACCCACTGGGGTGGAGAAGACAACGAATTTGGTTACCGACTTTATAGAGCAGGTTGTTTCTTTAGGTTTGTTGATGGCGGAATGGCTTACCATCAAGAGCCACCAGGTAAAGAAAATGAAACGGATCGCGCAGCGGGTAAAGCAATTACCATTAAGGTTGTGCAGCAAAAAGTTCCTTACTTTTATAGAAAGTTAGAGCCAATTGAAACAACTACAATCAAAAAAGTGCCTTTAGTTTCAATCTATATTCCAGCCTACAATTGTCAGGCCACAATAGAGAATTGTGTGAAAAGCGCTTTAAATCAAACGGTTACTGATTTAGAAGTGTGCATTTGTAATGATGGCTCAACAGATAATACATTAAAAATTTTAGAGGCTAAATACAACAACCATCCTAGAGTTAGGTTTGTCAGCCAAAAAAATTCAGGCATTGGTAAGGCCTCAAATAGCGCTGTGCAACTTTGCAAAGGTTTTTATATTGGACAATTAGATTCAGATGACTACCTTGAATCAGACGCTGTAGAAATCTGCTTAAAAGAGTTTATGCAAGATCATTCATTGGCGTGTGTTTATACAGCAAATAGAAATGTTAATTCAGATGGCTCGTTAATTGCTAACGGTTATAACTGGCCTGAGTATTCAAGAGAAAAACTGACAACCGCGATGATTTGTCATCATTTTAGAATGTTTACGGCAAGAGCTTGGAATTTAACCGATGGTTTTGATGAAGAAATAACTAATGCCGTTGATTATGATATGTATTTGAAATTAAGTGAAGTCGGCCTATTTAAGCATGTTAATAAAATAACTTATAACCGCGTCTTACATGGTGAAAATACCTCAATTAAAAAGTTGAAACAGCAAAAAGAAAACCACTTTGTTGTAGTTAATGCGTCGTTAATACGGCAGGGTGAAAATGCAATTAATTACTTGTCTATTTCTGATGAAGACTCCTGTAGAAAGTACGTATTTAAAAAAGGATGAGTTATGAAGTTTAAATTTTATGTGGTTAGTGGTAACACTTACCTTGAAGCTTTTTTCGAAGAGTCTGATGTTGTAGAGGGTAATCGATTAGAAGGAGCGGGTGTAAAAATTAGAAATAGAAATCCTCTTGTATTTTTTAATCAGGATTATTCGGGTGTCCATCCCGATATTATCGGGTTAGCATGTTTAGCTATTTTTTATCCTTTTATTGGGAGTGAAGTAACTTTTCCATATCCAGTTTCACAAAGGCTTGTGAATTCAATTAACAGAGAAATTTTTACGAAAACAAAATCTCTTAAGATTAAAAATATTGATACTAACATTCCTCAATATCAAGGTAATGGAAAGGCTGTGTTAGCGTTTGGTGGTGGAGTGGATAGCTCTGCTGTTCGAGCCTTGTTTCCTGAAGCCTTTGTTATTCACGAGGCATCAATTCGTGATGGAGAGGAAGTACTTGATCTTACAAATTCTGTTGTAGAAAAGCTTGAGAATGAAGGTAAAGGACGCCTTGTGAAAACGAACTCAAGATTTATTTCAGATCCTGGTGGTTGGCATATTTGGATTGGTTCGATAGTTACAGCATTGTTAGAAGGTGCAAAAAGTGGCTCCAGTTACATCTATTCTGGAACCATTCTTGGCTCGGCATTTATGTCAAATGGAAATAAATATTTTGATAGACATGCTAGTTCAAAGTGGCATGGTGAGTCAGGTAATTACTGGCAGCAAATATTTTGGGATATTGGGTTACCATTAGTTCAGCCGCTTATGGGGTGTTCAGAAATACTAACTACTGAAGCAACAGTCAACGCTATCCCAAAGGAAGAAGTTTTCTTTTGCACAGCTAAAGACGGTGGGCCATGTGGTGTCTGTCCAAAATGTTTTAGAAGGGCTTGTATTCAAGACTACTTGGGTAATAAAAAATTAGATTTTACTTCATTTGATAACATTCAGGTAAATACCTTGCTGGATAGAAAGCCTACTTACTTTGGTCATATTTATTCTTCATTATTAGTAGCTGGTTGGACTCCTCCTGACTTTGTAAAGCATAAACTTCAACATTTGCCAGGAGGTTCAAGTTTTTGTTTGAAATATAATCCTGAAAGTTTGGATTTTATGCCTCTTGAGCTCAGAGGTGATATCAAAGCAGTACTTGAGAGGAATTTTAATGTTATGAACGAAGGTGATATTAAAGCTATGAGAGGTTGGAATCAGGCCTTATGAAAAAGGAAGAGCGTGAACTAAACTTAAATTTTGAGGTTGTCAGTGAATTAGCGGAAAAATTGTGTATTGATAATGATTTTTTACAAGAACTAGTTTCTTGTGAAAATGCTGTTACTAAATCAATACAAGACAATGTGGGCGGTAAATTCGGTATTTGGGAACATTTAAGTGGTATTTTAGATGGTTTTTCAGTTCATTTGGGTGAAGAATTTCTTAAAAAAAAACATCACCCCTATGAAATTGTTAATCTAGGATATTTTTTGCCTTCTATATTTGAAAAGGTTTTAAAAAAAGGCCTGGTTAATTTTTCAACTCTGACAAATTCACAAATAACAACAATCTTGTCCAGTAAAAGTTGTGCAGAAATAATAGCTAAATTTTGTATGGCTGGAGGAGTTATTAAAGATGAACGCTTATTATTGCAGTTGCTATTCGCTTTGAAAAAAAACGTTTTTTTTAAAAACAAAGAAAATGAAGCTGAATTTATAGAAAATATATTAAGTTTGAGTTTGTTCTCGGATACAACAACAATTTTACTAAATATGAGACTAGCTAGCTTAATTCGGAGAAATAATAAAACTGAAAAAGATCCTTCAAAAATCGCCCTCATTGTGGGAGGGCAATTCAGAGGCACGGGCAGTAACCTTAGTAAGTTACAAGAAGTTTTGGGTGACTTTAAAGTTGACGTTTTTGTGAGTACATGGGAGAAAAAAGGGGGGGAGAGTATAAAGCCTGTACAAGTGTCAAGGCACTTTGATAGTGACTCGGTAGCGTATTTTAAAACAATTGATTTCAGTGAAGTTGAATCTATAGTTCATAGGGTGATTTCATATCGTAAAAAAATGCTTGGTAATGTCGTAGTCCAGGATGTGACCAATTTTTTTAATTGGGCAGATAATGTGGTAGTAAATATAGAGGATGAAAGTCAGAAACTTTTTTCCTCAATGTCTAATGAAGAAAAAATGTATTTTCATAATGCTTATTGGATATCAAAATTCGGTAAAGAATATTTTCTAGAGTACGATTTAATTATAAAAATCCGACCTGATATTGAGTTTTTAGCATTTGAAAGTTCAGCGATAAAAGAATTTTTTAGAAAAAATGAAGATAATCAAATTGTAACAGAAGACCATGAAGGTTGGATCTTTAGACGTTGGGGTTTTGGAGTTGGTGATCAAGTATTAATAGGTCGTCCTGGGAGTATGATAAATTTATTGAACTTGTACAATGAACCATATTTAACGGACATCGTTAATAAAAGAATAATTGAGAAAAATGCCTTCAAAGGTCATGTAAACCTGGGTATGGCAGCGTATTTTCTTGGGTACGAGTGTCATGGGAATGAATTTTTTAAGATTAAATTTTCAGAATTGCCAAAAATAAGATTTGGCCAGTTGGATGGTATATAAAAAATGAAAAGACTGATTCTTGATTTAGATGAAACGGTTTCGACAACAAAGAATGGCCAATATCATCTATCTACGCCTGTAGTTAGTATGGTTGAGGCAATTAGAAACTATAAAGAGCAAGGTTTTGAAATAGTGTTTTCAACCAGTCGGAATATGCGCACTTATGAAGGAAATGTAGGCAAAATAAATGCTAATACATTGCCAATTATTATTGGGTGGTTAAATAAACACGATATTCCCTATGACGAAATTTATGTGGGTAAACCATGGTGTGGTTTTGATGGCTTTTATGTAGATGATAAAGCGATTCGCCCAGCCGAGTTTGTGAAGTTAAGTTACGAAGAAATTTGTGATTTGTTAGAAAAAGATAAGTTACTTGACTAGGATTTATTTGTGATTTTAATTTCTTCTGCTGCTTATATTGGACAAGACCTTTCTGCTGAAGTAGGGCTTATTCCACCAAGCTTTTTACCCATTGGTAATCAACGCCTTTATGAGCATCAAATTTCTTCCTTGCATGGTTTAGATGAAGATATTTATTTGTCTTTACCTGCCTCTTATTCGTTAAATGAAGCTGATAAAAATCAAATTGAACAGCTAGGAGCTAACATCTTGTTTGTGCCTGACAATATCTCTTTAGGTGAGTCGATTTTATATTGTTGGAATGCGACAGGTAAAAATTATAGCGATTTAAAGATATTGCATGGTGATACTCTTTTTTTAGGCTTTTCGCCTTGTGATGGGGATTTAGTATCAATTAGTCATAATAAAGGTGCTTATGAACGCGCTTACGTTGAATTTAATGGCCTTGGTCATCTGACTGATTTGCATCAAGATTGGGTGAATGACAATCGATTTGTTTTATCTGGTTACTTTTGTTTTAGCGAACCTCAGTATCTTATGAAGTGTATTATTGAAGCCAAAAATAGTTTTGTGGATTCAATAAAATCCTATTCAAATAAATATGCTATTTTTTGCTTTAAGACTGAACAATGGTTGGACTTTGGGCACTTGAATAGTTTTTTCACTTCTAGAACAGAGGTGACTACACAAAGAGCGTTCAATGATCTTAAAATCAGTAAACGAACTGTCACTAAGTTCAGTTCAGATCTTACTAAAATGCAGGCAGAATCTAACTGGTTTGAATCGCTACCACCATCTTTAAGGCTTTTTACCCCGTCTTTACTTCAACCTTATCTGCAAAAAGAAAATAAAGGTTTATATTCAATCGAATATCTTTATTTATTGCCTTTGAGTGATCTTTTGGTGTTCGGTAATTTATCAACGGAGTCATGGCGGCACATTTTTCTTTCAGCAAAAAATATGTTGAATGAATTGTCTGGTCATTCATCGATGGTCGATATTGATCCAAGTGAATTTCATCAGCTTTATTTACAAAAAACTTTATCAAGATTAAGTGACTTTGCTTTGCAAACAGAAAAAGAAGTTGGTTCTTTAATTAGTATGGCAGAAGAATCTGCGTTTTTTATTTCAGAACCCTCTCCTGAACTAGCTTGTATTATCCATGGCGATTTTTGTTTTAGCAATATATTGCATGATAGTCGCGTTGGTTCTATTAAATTGATTGATCCCCGTGGGCTAAATGGGTATCGTGAGTTATCTATTTATGGTGATAAGCGATATGATTTAGCGAAATTTTTTCATTCAGCAATCGGGTGTTATGACTTAATTATTGCTGGGCGTTATTTTCTGATTGACGGTGTTATAGGGTTTTATGACTTAGATAGGTTAGATGCCATAGAGAAGGCTTTTGATCGGGTGTTTTTTGATAATAAAGAAGTGGTTTCAAAAAAAGAGTTACTTGCAATTAATGTGCAATTATTTCTTTCCATGCTTCCTTTGCATCATGACAGGCCAGATCGTCAGCAGGCAATGATTGCAAATGCTAAAAGATTGTTTCAAAAATTAATTTCAATGGATTCTTTATGATTGTAATACCAATGGCGGGGGTATCTTCTCGCTTTAAGAAAGCAGGGTATGACTTACCTAAATATATGCTAGAGGGTAAAGGTAAAACTTTATTTGAGCACTCTGTAGAGAGCTTTAAAAATTATTTTGATACACAGTTGTTTTTGTTTGTCGCCTTATCTGTTTATGATACGGAGCATTTTATAGAAGATAAATGTCAAAAGATGGGGGTAAAAAATTACAAAATAGTAATCTTAGACCAGCCAACACGCGGCCAAGCAGAAACGGTATATCTTGGTTTAAAAGGAATGGAGATTAAACAGGATACTAATATTACAATTTTTAATATTGATACATTTAGATCTGATTTTGTTTATCCCGAAAATTTTGATATAGAAGTTGTTGATGGGTATTTAGAAACCTTTATTGGCACTGGTAAAAATTGGAGTAATGTGTTGCCGGAAAGTGCAGGTAGTTCAAGTGTCATCAAAACTGCTGAAAAACAGGAAATATCTGAATATTGTTGTACTGGTTTATACTACTGGAAATCAGCTTTAAAGTTTATGTCTCTGTATGAGAACTACCAATCTAAACCCTTGGCTGATGTTGATGCTGGTGAATATTATATTGCGCCAATGTATAACGATTTGATTGAGCAAGGTGGAGACGTTCACTTTTCAATCATTAGCCATGATGATGTGGTCTTTTGCGGTGTGCCAAGTGAATATATAGAGTTTATTGAAAATGAACAGTAAAGGGGAATCAGAAAAGTACAATAGTAGGCGAGGCATGATTAATGATGATCTTACGCTAGCCTAGCGTAAATCATATTTTTATGATAAAAAAACCATCATTTCTTAGAGGCCTACTGATGATTTCAAGGCAAACAGGCTTTAACTCGCGCTGCGTGTTGCTGTACCCAGGTGAGATAATCAAAAGGATTGATGCCGCCTTTTACTTTTTATTTATGAAATAAGTTTAGGCGATAACTATCCTAACACAGGAAAATGCATCTCCTTACACATATCTTTTTACTAATTAAATATCAACGACTTACAGAAATCACCTAAAAGTAGAGAAGTCAGTAAAATAAGGGGGTACAGCCAATTGTACAAAAAATATACAATTACGTAAGTCATTTATTTTAGACTATTATGATACTTTTGTGTAAGGAGATGAGGAAAATGGGGTTAAAATTGTACGGGTACATATTGAAGTATGATTATGAGTGGCACTTGATGATAATTAACAAAAAGGTTTTTTCTGAATGAAAAATATTAAAACTATATTAGTTACTGGTGCATCTGGGTATATTGGCTCACATACTTGTTTAGAATTGTTAGATGCTGGCTATAACGTGATTGCGTTAGATAATTTAATCAATAGTAATGAGGAATCTTTAACGCGAGTACAGAAAATAACTGCTAAGACATTAGATTTTATTCATGTTGATATTCGAGATGCTAAAGCGTTAGTATCTGTTTTTAAACAATATGATATTCATGCAGTGATACATTTTGCAGGCTTAAAAGCTGTGGGTGAATCTGTTGAAAATCCATTGAAATATTATGAAAATAATGTGGTCGGCACTATCGTATTACTAGAAGTAATGACCCAGTATCAAGTTAAAAATATTGTGTTTAGCTCATCGGCAACTGTTTATGGCGCGCCTGATATATTGCCCATTACTGAAAACGCAACATTGAGTTCTACGAATCCTTATGGCGCCTCAAAACTGATGATTGAAAATATTTTACAGGATGTTTATGTTTCAGATTCAGAGTGGAATATTTCAATATTACGTTATTTTAACCCTATTGGCGCGCATGTTAGTGGTTTAATTGGTGAAGATCCAGATGGTATTCCCAATAATTTAATGCCTTATATTATGCAGGTTGCAGTCGGTAAACTAGATAACTTACCTATTTATGGTAATGATTATTCTACAAAAGATGGAACTGGAGTACGAGATTATATTCATGTAGTTGATTTAGCGAAAGGGCATATTAAAGCGTTAATGAAACTAGAATCATCACCGGGTTGCATGGTACATAATTTAGGAACAGGGCTGGGATATTCAGTTTTAGAAATGGTTAAAGCCATTGAAGGTATTACTAAAAAAATAATACCCTGTACAACAATGGAAAGGCGAGCCGGGGATGTTGCAGCTTGTTATGCTGATGCTACAAAGGCTGAAATAGAATTACAGTGGGTTGCTAAAAAAAATATAACCGATATGTGTCAGGATGCTTGGCGGTGGCAATTCAATAATCCAAAAGGGTATAACTAAAGAGTGTAATTGAGGATGGAGTAATCTCAGTATAGTTAGCATTACCTGAAAATATAGATGCTACCGAGATCATTTATCAATATAAAAAAGATTGCCTTGTGGTAATGATAGTTTTATCGCTGAACTTGAAGCCGTTACATAAAGGTCGTTACGATATAAACCTACAGGGTAGTCTTATAAAAAGGTAGCATTGCCTTATTTTCTAAGTCTTCATTTAAATAGCAAAATTTTCCTTATACATTTGTTACCCTGAGAAAGCCATTGGAAAAAAAAATTAAGTTTTATACCTACCTCTTTAATTTTATAAAAACAAAACCGCTTAGTTTTAAACAAAGGCAGCAGTTAGTTAAGCAGTCTGGTATTTTAGATGAAACCTGGTATTTATATCATTATCGAGATGTAGATATAGATGCTGCTTTGCACTTTGCTATTCATGGCCTTAATGAAGGGAGAATAGCAGATGCTAAGCATTTAGATTTATGGACTGGCATCATTGATCCTAGTTTAATTCATGATCTACGTGAACAGGTATTTTCTAAGAATCCTGTAGTTATGCCTTATGCTGCTTGGTTGTTAGGTCGTTGGTTTGCTTCTCGTGAGCTTTGGAAAGAGGCTTTAGAGGTGGTTTCTGTATTAGTTTCTAAACAGGGCCTAAAAAAAGTATCGACGCCCGTTTTTCTGCTTTGGATTGATGCCTTAAGGTTGACTGGTAAGTTAAAAAAAGCACAAAAAGTTTTGTCTAAACGTCTTACATATGAATATAGTGTTGATTTAAGGTTAAGTCAGGCAAATTTGATTAACGAGTCTGCCAGAAATGTTGAAGTAAAAACTGAAAAATGGTTTGAGTCGATTAATGGTATTTTTGATTATCATCAACTTGCATCTATATCTTTATTGGATTCACTTAATAAACTGAGCATTGATAATTTAAAGTGCATTACTTCTAGTAATGTGGTTGATAAGCAGAAGGATTTAATTTCTGTTGTAGTACCTTGTTTTAATGCGGCTAGTATCATTAAAACTACTATTAGGTCTTTACAAAATCAGTCGTGGAAATTTCTTGAGATTATTGTTGTTGATGATGCATCAACTGATGATACGGTTGATGTTATAAGGGTTATGGCGGTTGATGATGAGCGGATTAAGCTTGTTACCTTAGAAGAAAACTCGGGTGCTTATTTTTGCCGTAATTATGGCGTTTCATTGGCGACAGGTGAGTTTATTACTGTGCATGATGCGGATGATTGGTCGCATTGCCAGAAATTAGAGCTTCAAGTTATGGCATTAGAGCAGGATGCTTCTTATATGGCGAGTTTTTCTAGTTGGGTAAGAGTATCATCGGATATGGAGTTTGGTTCTTGGCAAACTCCGTCTGGCTGGAATGGATGGGTACACAGAAATACATCTTCTTTAATGGTTCGCAAGCAAGTTATTGAAGATATAGGTTTTTGGGATAATGTGATTTGCAATGCTGATACTGAATATCATCAACGTATCTTAATGTATTACGGAAACGATTCGATTATTCAAGTTTTACCCAGTGTTCCTTTGTCTTTTGGACGGTTTCATGCGCAATCTTTGACTCAGCTTGGCCCGACTAATATTTTTACTATTTTTAGTGGGCTTAGAAAAGATTACACTGAAGCCTATATGAATTGGCATCAGACCATTGAGTCTAAGAGTGATTTATATATGCCTTTAAATGCAGGTAAAAGAGAATTTGAGGTGCCGGCAGCAATGCTGAGATAAAAATTATGATAAAAAATATACCACTAAAGATTGCTATTGGCGCTATTGTTAAAAACGAAGCTGACTATCTATTGGAATGGGTTGCTTACCATTGGGTTGTCGGTGTTCGTCATTTTTTGATTGCGAGCAATGATAGTACCGATGGGTCCAACGCAATTTTGCAAAAATTGGCAAAACTAGGACTTGTCACTTTTGTTGACTTCCCTACCGTTGGCGCTATTAAACCGCAAATGCCTGCATACAAAAAATTAGCCTCTATTTGCCCAAAAGACATAGATGTTATTGCCTTTATAGATGCTGATGAGTATTTAACCCCGTTAGATGGGAATCTTACGATTATTCCATTTATTGAGACGATGTTTGCTGATTCTGAAATTTCAGCTATTGCAATGCAGTGGGCGTGTTTTGGTTCGGCTGGTCAGCTATTTAAAGAAGAGGGTATGGTGATTGAACGCTTTACCCGGCAGTCAGCCTCAAAATTTACAGCGAACAACAACTATAAAACCATTGTTCGGGTTAGTGCCATTAAAAAGTTTAGAAACCCGCATTATGTCACTCTTAAATCGGGTCGTTATGTGAATACGGCGGGGGAAGATATTGCTTCAGTTGCTGAAAAACTTGGGGTTGCAGTTACTCCTATTTGGGATAAATTGCGTGTTAATCATTATGTGGTCAAGTCTTTAGAAGAGTTTGTAATCGGTAAATCTCGTAAAGGGAGCGCAGCCTCTAAAGGGCGAATAAAACATAAAGATTATTTTATAAATCATGATCGTAATGAAGTGGAGTGGGCTTATCCAGAGCCGTTGTTATATCAAGTCAGGGAAACACTTGATGGGCTACAAAATGTACTGCAAAAGTTAAATGTTGATGAAGTTAAAAAGTCTTGGTTTAGTGCGTCTAAATTGAATAAGCTGCAAAAACGCGATAAAGAGCTTATCGAAAAGTCTGGAGTGTTTGATAGAACCTGGTATTTGTTATGTTACCCCGATGTTGCTAATGCTGGGCTTGACCCAGTAGAGCACTTTTTGCGTTTTGGGGTGGCTGAGAAACGTAACCCAACAGAATTTTTTGATTTGGAGTTCTATGTTTCTCGGTATCAAGATGTTGCTAAAGCAAGTATGAACCCTTTTATTCATTATCTTAAATTTGGCAATGAAGAAGGGCGTTTGCCCAATGCTAAGCATCTTTTATGAAAATTGATATTTCTCCATTACACTCTCAGCTAGATAAGTATGATATAGCTTCTTCGTGGACAGTTGTAGATACTCCTGCATATTTTGAGTGCCATTATGAGGAGGACTACTACTTTAAGTGGCCTAAAAGTTGGGTGGTTGTTAAAGGTTTGTTAAGTCGTCAGTGTACGGCTTACGAAGCTCAGTTAGTTTTTAAGTTGAAAAAAGGTAAGACATATACCTATAAACTGCCTGTTACATTAAAGGGTAAAATTTTTGAAGTAGTGTATTTTCCTTCTAGTATTGAGAAAGTTTATTTTCAACCCATGTCCTCTAAGGGGAGTTTTCAATTAGAAAGTTTTGAGTTTCGTTCTATTACTTGGTTTGAACGTAACTATTACATGCTAAGGCGGGTTTATCACCTTTATAGAAATCGAAGCCAAGATGTTATTTATAAGGCAGGTATTCGGTGGTACCAACTATTATTTAACTTATCAAAAGCTTATGAGATAGCTGGCTATTTCCGTGCTTACAGCCCTAAAGTTGAATATCAAGAATGGTTAAAGTTGTTTGATAGATTAAATCAAAAGGATATACGCAAGATTCAATCTTCTATTAGAAAACTTCCTCAATTACCTTCAATTGATGTATTATTTCTTTCTTCGGGTAATAGCCCAATTGAGGGCAGTGCTAATAAAAAACTGGCTAGTCAAATTTATTCAAATTTTAACGTTGTGACAGTGGATGATTTGAGGAGCGAGTATTTTCAAAAAAAAGATTCTCGCTGGCTTTTATTGGTCGAGGGAAATTGTGAATTAAGGCAGCACTCTCTTTATTGGTTTGCCTATGAGGCGTTTAAAAATTCTGACGCAGTGATGATTTATAGTGATCATGATTATATAGATGACAATGGTTTACGTAGTGCTCCACTCTTTAAGCCAGAATGGTCTCCAGAGTTATTCTTGAGCCAAAATTTTATTGGCGGTGTTCTTATGGTCAATACTGAGTACTTAGATTTAGAAAGTTGTAATAATTTATCCATTTACTCCATTATCTTAAAGCTTTTTACATTACTAAAACCTTATAAGTCCGATGGTTTTAGGGTTGGCCGAATTCCCAGCTTATTGTTTTCAATGCCTTTGGAAAAGAGTGGTGATAATCTATCGTCACTTGCGATAAAGAGTAAGCAAAAAATGTTACAAGGGTTTTTTAATAGTCGGTCTATTTCCGCTGATATATCTTTGTATCATGACTTGTACAATAAGGTTGTTTACGAGCTAAAGCCAGAGTCATTAGTTAGTATTATTATTCCCACAAGAGATATGCTTGAGCATCTTGAGGTGTGTGTCGAGAGTGTTCTAGCTAAAACAGACTATTTGAAATATGAAATTGTTATTGTAGATAATCAGTCTATTGAGAAAGAAACGCTTACTTATTTTGAAAAGATAAGTAAGCTGAGTAATGTGAAGATTATTAGTTATGACAAGCCTTTTAATTATTCTGCTATAAATAACTTTGCCGCTGAACAATGTAATGGCAATGTTTTTTGTTTATTAAATAATGATACTGAGGTGATTTCTCCTGATTGGCTTGAGGTCATGTTGGGGCAATTGCAGCAATCTAATGTAGGTATTGTAGGTATCAAGTTATTATTTGATAATGGTACAGTTCAGCATGCGGGTGATGCCGTTGGGCCTGGCGGGTGTGCTGATCATTTCTTTTCTGGCTATGAACAGGATCAACCAGGCTATATGGGGCGTGCTATATTGGCGCAAGATTTATCGGCTGTTACTGCGGCTTGTTTGTTAACGAGACGTGATATATTTGAAGAGCTTGGTGGATTGGATGCGAATAATTTATCGGTTGCTTTTAATGATGTAGATTATTGTCTTAGGGTAAGGGAGCGGGGCTATCGTGTAGTCTTTACGCCTTATGTCAAGATGTATCATCATGAGTCTATTTCAAGGGGTAAAGATGATAATCCTGAAAAAATGGCGAGAGCTCAAAAAGAAGCTGATTATATGAGAAAAAAATGGGCGGATGTTATGGGAAATGATCCATTTTATAACCCTAATCTCAATTATTCTCGACCCGACTTTGAGTTGAGTCGATTTCCTTTAGTTAAAAAACCGTGGCTGTCAAAATGATTGCTATATACCCAAACTACATGAAGGTGCAGAAAATTCATTTCCCGTCACTCCCGCATGCTTTTAGCGGGAGTCTCGTGTTTTAAGTAGATCCCCGCTAAAAGCATGCGGGGATGACGGTTGAAAAAAAATTGCATCTTCAAGTGTGATGGGTATAGTAATGCATGAAATTGGCGGTATGGAGCTACAATAACGTAACCGTTCAGATCCCCCTCTAGAAAACATCAAAATACCCTGTCATTCCTGCATGCTGTTAGCAGGAATCTATACTCAGCATGGATTCCCGATTAAACACTTCGGGAATGACGATATTTTTATGAGGGTCTGTGAACAGTTACACAATAACTACTTTGAAAAATACTGTTTTGATAGGTAAGATTCTCCCCCTTTTATTCTAATGCTTATGATGTCATTTTTTTTTAGACTTCCTGCGCTTAACGGAATATTGAAACCAGCGTTTCCTGTAGTAGATTTTTTAGCATTAATTAGGTCTTGTCTGAAATTATCACATTTAAATTCTAATTGATATTCGTCGTTAATTAGTAGCTCTGCTGTAATTGGTATTTTATTATTTATTTGTAGCATCCAGCCTGATATGGACTTCTCTGATATTGAATCTATACAGCCATCGTAACCTGATTGTTTTATTTGTGTTAATTGACGCGAAGTTTCCGTCCAAGATACATAATTATCAGGTGAGGGTTCTATTGTATCGCTGACTTTTTGCAGTAACTCTTCGGAAGCTGGTATATTGCAGAATAAAGCTAGTTCTTGTGCATATTCATATTTGTTTTGTAGTAATTTTTCATATGAGATATGTAATGCGTTTATTTTATTCTTTTTTATGAATTTTATTATTCGGCTATATGATGCAAGGCTGGTTTGCATGGTTGTCAATATATCATTATTTCTTGCTAGATTTTTTCTGTTTGCAATAGCAAAAATATCACGGTAGACAAAAATGTAATAAGGGTTAGAAAAGTAGCGATTAATTCGGTTGAGTTGTTTATTGCTATCAGGTAGTTTCCATGCATATTTTGGATATTTAGATTCGGAATTCTTTATTAATTGCTTGAGGTCTCTCCAATTCCTAGAGCGAAATGCTTGAGACATTTGGGTATCTTCAAAATTGGGAGGGCGAAAGCTATCACCTAGTGATATACCTAGTGTATGTAATGATGCGGCAATAGCTGATGTTCCTCCGCGACCTACGCCTACGACTATGTATTGCTCGGGTGATTTATCATGTTTGATGGGTCCTGTAGTTTTAAAGCCTGAGTTTTTCATATAAGAATATTTCGTATTTTTTAGGTTTTATAAAGCATTAACGAATGCTTTATGTGCGTCCAGAAAATTAATTTTAAAAAAGGTGAAGGGATGATTGGTTGGAGGTCTTCACTGCTTGAGTGACCATGAGTTCGTACTTGGTCACTGTGCATTGTTTAAAGTATGATAGTTTCTTTGTGTATTATACCAATCCAAATAATTTCATACTTGAACTAATATATCTAAAAAACTCGTCATTCCTGCGTGTTTTTAGCAGGAATCTATCATAGTCACCTGGATTCCCGATTAAAGGTTTCGGGAATGACGAGAATAACGGTGTTTATTTATTGGGATTGGTATTATATGATCCTGATGGGTATAAATGAAACTTTAAAAGGTATTTGAGTACATGAGAGAGTAGTTAAACCCTGATAAGAGATGTAGATTAAAAAATAATGATAAAAATAGTTTGGAAGAAGGTTAATTGAATTTCAGGTGCTTGCTTCCAGCATTGAATCATATTTCAGGGTAGTAGTTAGAGTTGTGTAAAATAGATTAAAAATTTTGTATAAAATATGCCAATTATAAATACCGGGTCAGTTGTCGTGGTTCATGAGCGAGTTAATCCATCAACTGATTTCTTTGTGTTACCTGCTATTGTTAATAGTAATGTTAATATTGAACTTGTTGATCATGAGCATGATCCTATTAAAATTAGCTTAGAGGGCAAGGTTGTTATTTTTGTTCGGTATATTCCGAAATATTGGTTAAAGCATATAGAGCAGAATAGAGATCAAGTTAGGGATGTAGTTCTTTTTATTGATGATGATCTATTTGATGTTAAAGCTTTTTCTGGGCTATCGTTACGTTATAAATTGAAATTATTACGGTTGAGTTATTTAAGGAAGTCATGGCTTAAAGGTATTAATGCGAAACTTTGGGTTTCTACTCCATTTTTAGCTGAAAAATATGCCTCGTGGAATCCTGAGCTGATTTTGCCTCATCCTCACATTTCTACGCCATCACCTATTTGTGTTTTTTATCACGGATCTGCTTCTCATATGGATGAGATTAGGTGGTTATTTCCTGTAATCAAAGCCGTTTTAGAGAAAAATTCAATGATATGTTTTGAAATTATTGGTAACCGTAAGGTCAATAAGCTCTATAAATCGTTACCAAGAGTATCTGTTATTCATCCTATGGGCTGGGAAAGTTACCGCTCTTTTATTGGCCAAAGAGGGAGGCAGATAGGTTTAGCCCCTATGCTAAATAAAGGATTTAATGCGGCACGTTCTTTTACTAAATTTTTTGATATCACACAAGCGGGTGCTATAGGGCTATATGCAGATCATGAAGCTTTTAACTCGGTTATTAAAACGGATATTAATGGTGTTTTACTAGAGATGAAACCGCAGGTTTGGGTTGATGCTATTTTAGCGTTAGCGGAGGATGGTCTTAAACGTGAACAATTAATTAAAGAAGCGACTGTTCTTTGTGAACGTTTGGTAGGTAAAGAAGAAAACGATGATTAGTATTTTTTCGCGTCATATTTTTACCATTCCTTATTTAGATAATTTGCTAGAAGAAGCTACGCAGTATGTTTTTTTTACTAAAGTTGTAGAAATAGAAAAAGTTGCAGGATGGGGGCGAAAGCCTTCTGCAGACAAGGCAAGGTGGTATGCCTCACAGCATAATATCCCTTATATTAGCTTGGAAGATGGTTTTTTACGTTCGGTTGGGTTGGGTGGAGAGTCAAGAGCTCATAGTTTAATTGTCGATTATTTAGGGGTTTATTATGACTCAACTCAAGCCAGTGACTTAGAAAACCTTATTTTACAGAAGTCTTTTTCAAAAAGTGAACTTGAGCGTTCGCTAACGTGTATTAATTTGATACGTCAGCATCGTTTATCTAAATATAACCAAGGAATAGATGACGCTTTATTTTTTGATAATGATAAGCAACGAATATTAGTTGTCGATCAGACTTATGGCGATGCCTCTGTTGAATTTGGTGGAGCTACTGAGCAAAGTTTTATTGATATGTTGGATACTGCAATTATTGATAATCCTAGTGCAGAAATTTTAGTAAAAATTCATCCTGATGTGGTTGCTGGAAAAAAACAGGGGTATTTGTTAGCTGAGGCAGAAAAACGTGACTGTAGAATACTCAGTGATGATATTTCTCCATGGGCTGTATTAGATGCAGTAGAACATGTGTATGTAGTTACGAGTCAGTTGGGTTTTGATGCTTTATTAGCAGGAAAAAAGGTAAGCTGTTTTGGGCTTCCTTTTTATGCGGGCTGGGGATTGACCGATGATAGCTTGGTTTGTAGTCGCAGAGGACAGTTGAAGTCTCTTGAGCATGTGTTTTTTGCTGCCTACATAAAGTATTGTCGTTATTTAAATCCATATACGGGGAATAGGTGTGAGCTCGAAGATACGATTTTATTAATTAGTGATAAAAAAAGAATATTAGAGCGGTTTCGTGGTGATTGGTTGGCGATTGGGTTTTCTCGATGGAAACGTTCTTTTATAGCAAACTTCTTAGGGCGTTTTGCTAATGTTGGTTTTCTGAAAAAATTTGATGTTGATGCTGATGCTGAGGAAAGTAATTCGGTATGTAATGTTTTGTATTGGGCGAGTTCAGTCGATTCTAAAGTTAGTTCTTTTGGGGATGAAAAAGAACTTATATTCTGGCGTATAGAAGATGGTTTCATTCGCTCCGTTGGCTTAGGTGCTGATTTAGTTGCACCCATTTCTTTAGTGGTTGATTCCCAAGGAATCTATTATGATGCCTCTAAAGCATCTGATTTAGAGATTATTTTAAATACCTATGTGTTCGATAATAGCTTGTTATTAAGGGCGGAAAAGCTACGTAAGCAGTTAATTAAGCTGCGGTTATCAAAATATAATGTGGGTGTATCACACGACTTTAAGCTGAGTACGACTAAAGTTAATATTTTAGTGGTTGGGCAAGTTGAGACGGATGCATCTATTAGGCATGGCTCACCGGAAATAAAAACAAATTTAGCTCTCTTAAAGGAAGTACGCAAACGTAATCCCCAAAGTTATATTATTTATAAACCTCATCCTGATGTAGTGTCTGGAGGGCGGTATGGGGAATTAAGTGACTCAGTAGTGAGTAATTTATATGACTTAGAATTAGTTGATGTTTCAATTACTGATTTATTGGATAAAGTGGATGAGGTTCATACCATGAGTTCTCTTACTGGGTTTGAGGCATTGCTTCGTGGCGTAAAAGTTGTGACTTATGGGTTACCCTTTTATGCAGGATGGGGGCTAACTAATGATAATCTGGCTTGTTCTCGTCGAACAAGGGTGTTGTCAATTGATGAGCTAGTTGCTGCGACACTCATTATTTATCCTATTTATTGTGATCCAGTAAGCAGAGAGGTCATTAATGTTGAAACAGCCGTTAAAATGATAGATTTGAAAAAAAATGATAGGCATAAAGTATGCTTAAAAACTTATGTTTATAAGCTAATTCGCAATAGGTTTTTGAGATTTTGATAGGTACAATAGAGCGATTTTAGGTGTAATTTGGATGGTTGAGTGAGTAAACGGTGTTTTTTATTTTTACAAGGCGTTAGTTCTCCTTTTTTCGCACGTTTAGCTGATCAACTTAAAGCTGATGGACACTCTGTTTATAAGCTAAATTTTAATGTTGGAGATTGTGTTTATTGGGGGGGACGTGATAATTGGAAGTATTATGATTCTTTAGATGATATTAAAGGATTTTTAGATGAAAAATATCGGCAGTTTGGTATTACAGACCAAGTTTTATTTGGTGATCGTCGGCCAGTACATCGTACGGCAGTAAACCATGCAGAGGTCTATGGTATTCGTACTCATGTCTTTGAAGAAGGGTATTTTAGGCCGTATTGGATAACATTAGAACGTGAGGGAGTTAATGGACATTCTTTACTTCCTAGGGATCCTGACTGGTTTTCTAAGGTAGGTAAAGGGTTACCTGATTATGGTAATGGCGATACTTTTTTGTCCTCTTTTCGATTACGAGCATTTTATGATGTTGCTTATCATTTGACGGGTGTCTTTAATCCTATTGTATTTCCTAAATATAAAACACATGCTCCATTTAGTGCTCCTGTAGAGTATTTGGGTTATATGAACCGTTTACCTAGGTTAAAATTTCATGTTGATAAAGATAATGAATTGATTGCCCAACTACAGCGTAGTTCTGACCCTTATTATGTTTTACCCTTACAGTTAAGTAGTGATGCGCAAATTAGAGATCATTCTCGTTTCGGTTGTATGGTTGAAGTTATTGAATTTGTAATGCACTCATTCGCGTTATATGCACCGCAAAACTCAAAGCTAGTGATAAAAAATCATCCTCTTGATGTTGGCTTGGTAAATTATCGTAAACTCATTGTGAAATTTTCAAAGTGCTTTGATATTTTAGGGAGAGTTCATTATATGGAAACAGGGCATTTAGATAATTTGTTAAGTACAGCGAAAGGCACTGTTACGGTTAATAGTACCGTAGGGTCTGTTGCTTTAGGATTTAGCTCTCCTACTATTAGTTTAAGTGACCCTATCTATAATCTACCGGGACTTACTTTTCAGGGAACACTCGATAATTTTTGGTTGGAAGGAGAAGGGCCTGATGCTGAATTATTTCGTTGTTTTCGTAATACGGTCATTCACACGACACAGGTGAATGGTGGGTTTTATTCTGCGCAAGGAATTGAACTGGCTGTAAAAAATAGTTATCGCATGCTTAAATCAGATCACACACCTTTAATGGAGTTATTATGAAAGAGCCCTTTGTCGTTTTAATTACAGGTGCAACAGGTGGAATTGGAAGTGCTTTGGCTAAAGTTTATGCTGAAGAAAATGCGACTCTTATTTTACAAGGGCGTAACTTAGAAAAATTAGACGAGCTAGACATAGAATGCTCAGCTTTAGGCGCTAGAGTTATTACAAAAGTGCTGGATTTACGTGAGCGAGAACTGTTTTCTACTTGGTTAAGCCAAGTTTCCGAGCAAGAAGCAATAGATTTAGTGATTGTTAATGCGGGAGTGAATATTAATATTGGTGAAAATAGGGAAGGGGAGTCTTGGCAAGATGCTCAGGGATTAGTTGATATAAATATTGTAGCGGCTATGGCAACGGTTCATGGTGTTTTACCTGAAATGCGTAAGCGTAGAAAAGGACAAATTGCACTCATTAGTTCTTTAGCGGCTTATTATGGGTTACCTATTACACCTAGTTATTGTGCTAGCAAAGCAGCTATTAAAGCTTACGGTGAGTCTTTAAGAGGCTGGCTTAGAACTGAGGGTATACGAGTTAATGTTGTTATGCCTGGATATGTTGAATCTAAAATGTGCACTGATATGCCAGGACCTAAACCCTTTTTATGGACTGCTGATAAAGCCGCTAGAACGATTAGAAAAGGTTTAGAGCGTAATCAAGCTCGGATTAGTTTTCCATTTCCTTTAAATTTTGGTACATGGTTTTTAGCGGTGATGCCAGCTAGGGCTTCAGAGTGGATTTTGAGAAAATTAAATTATGCAGGATAATTTTTTGGGGCTAGAGTTATTAATTCCACTGCTGGCAGGAATTACGCTATCATTTTTTATTGAAAGCTTATTGCAGCCTAGAGTGATTCCAGTTTGGAAAAGAGGTTTTTTTGCCTTTTCTATACATACCGGCATTTTTTTACTGGTATTTACAGTTTTGTTTGCGCTTTTATTACGTCCTTGGTTTTCTATCGTCATAGTGTTAGCTTTTATACTTTTTGTTGTACAAGTTAATAATGCTAAATTTCACTCTTTACGTGAGCCTTTTATATACCAAGACTTTGAATATTTTACTGATGCTATTAAGCACCCTAGGTTATATATTCCCTTTTTAGGACTTATTAAGGCACTAATTATTTTTGTTAGTTTTAGTGGTGCATTTTTCGCAGGCTTAATATTAGAATCTCCCGTAGATATAACTACTATAGAAAGTGGGGAGTATAATTCCATTCTAGGAATATTTCTATGTGGACTATTATTGCTATGGTTTGGAGCAAAGCAGAAATTAACTGTGGTGTTTGATCCTGTTGTTGATTTATGTAAACTAGGGTTAATTTCTAGTCTATGGCGGTATGCAGAGGAAGAAAGGAAGGGTTTTTCTTTTACGCCAGAAAAGTGGACTATTAAAGAATCTTCCTCTCCTGATATTTTAGAAAATTTAGTTGTTGTTCAAAGTGAATCTTTTTTTGATGTACGCCGTTTGTTTTCAGGCATAAATAAAAATGTATTGCAGGAATTTGATAAACTGCAAGCTAGCTCCGCTTTATATGGACAAATTGAAGTTGCGGCTTGGGGAGCAAATACTGTTCGTACTGAATTTTCATTTCTTTCCGGTTTGACACCAAGTAAATTAGGTATTCATCAGTTTAATCCTTATAGACGATTTGCAAAACAAGATAACTTATCTACGTTGGCTAGTTTTATGAAAGAGAAAGGCTATAGAACGGTCTGTGTTCATCCTTATCAGTCTAGTTTTTATGAGCGTAATAAAGTATTTCCTAAACTTGGTTTTGATGAGTTTATCGATATTAGCCACTTTGAAAATGTTGAAAAAACGGGTCCTTATATAGGTGATATCGCTTTAGCAGATAAAGTATGCAGTATTTTGGATGAATCTATCGATAATCCTATCTTTATCTTTGTTATTACGATGGAAAATCATGGTCCATTACATATGGAGAAAGTTGAGCCTAGTGATATAGGTAAACTTTACATTGAGCCTGTTCCTGAAGGCTGTGATGATTTGACTATTTATTTACGACATACCTTAAATGCTGATCGGATGGCTGGAATATTGCGGGATAAAATTAGCAGTTTGCCACGCAGTGGCTGGCTGTGTTGGTATGGAGACCATGTGCCTATTATGCCTAGTGTATATAGTATTATGGGTACTCCTGAAGGTGAAACAGACTATTTTATATGGGGAAGTGTGGATAAGGCAGCTAAGAGTAATAAACAGATTAAAATTGAATACCTTGCTTCGGTGTTATTGCAAAAAATGAAATTTTTTATTTAACTGATGTTACGCAGTCTTACTTAAATTTTCATTAAGTTCAGCATATCGAATGGGCCGCAGACTTTAGAGGCTGTGAAAGTATTCCGAAATTAGGCAAAAAAGCCCATTTCGATAACGAGCAATCAATAACTTACATCGAATTTTTTGCTGTTTTTAGTGGTTTTCTTGAATACTTTCACAGTCTCTTTAGTCTGCTTTATATAATGCCGTGTGAAAATAGTTTTTTCACCGATGCTAAAAACAAAGTAACCGTATCCATCGTAGCCCGTATGGAGGTACGGAATACGGGATAAACAGTGCATCAAATCCCCGTATTGCGCAAGCTTCATACGGGCTACTTGATGTTATTAGTCAGGGCTGAAAAATAGGGGCTCTGCGTAACATCAGTTATTTAATTTAAAGGACTATGCTAGATGAGTTGTTTTTATAATGCTTCCTGATTTTTTAGTTATCGGTGCTCAAAAATCAGGTACTACCTGGTTGTATAGAAATCTAGAGAACCACCCTAAAATTTGGTTACCACCTGAAAAAGAAATTCATTTTTTTGATTTCCCACAGGTTATTCCTTTTTATTTCACGTTATTTTCTTCTGCTAGGTCTATTAGACATTGGGGGAAAAATAGGATGGTACGAGATTTTAATAAGGTAAAGGCTGGCGAGCAATCATTATCTTGGTATCTTCGCTACTACTTTTTTTTTAGAACTAAACGCTGGTATAAATCTCTATTTACACCCTCAGAAAACCAAGTTTCAGGTGAAATAACACCGAGATATGCAATTTTGAAGAAAACTAGAGTTGAAAAGGCTCATGCGATAATTCCTAATGCAAAAATAGTTTATTTATTGCGTAACCCCATTGATAGAATGTGGTCAGATTTAGCAATGTATCACCGTCCTCAGTTTGGGCATGCAAACTCAGGTTCTATTGGAAAAAAAAGAATTCTTCGATTTTTAAAAAACCCTAAGCATCTTGCTAGTTCGGAATATTTAAAAAACTTAGCTCGCTGGGAAATGTATTATCCAGAGTCTCAAGTATTAGTTGTTTTTCAAGATCAAATTCGTGAGGAACCAGAAAATTTGCTACAAGAGATTTCTCAATTTTTAGGTGTTGATCACTTTGAATACCATCATTCAGAATTAATAAATAAAAAAATAAATTCTCATAGCTATCCAGAAATTCCTGATGAATATGCTAAATTGTTGGCTGATATTTTTATAGATGAAATTGAACAATTACATCAAAGGTTTAATAATTCATATACTCAAAGTTGGCTAAAAGCTACGCAAGCAATTTTAGATAAGAAAAAAAATTAGAGTAATTTTATATAGTCTATGTAGCCTATTTTTAAATGTAAACGTCCGATATTTTAAAATATCCAGCTTTAAAAATAATTTTGTTTTTTCCTAAAACGATTAAATCTCCAGTTTTCTTTAAAGCTTAATAGCTTATTTACATAATAGAGCAATTTAAACGCTGTTAACGGCAGTTTTATATGTTGATTGCTATAAGCATCGCC
>Ga0209184_1000404_pt1 | contig 47556 bp, 54 predicted proteins | sample EN8Hudsemesocosm_2_FD_184627 | JGI IMG/M metagenome (GOLD analysis project Ga0209184, IMG submission 184627) | Methane-oxidizing microbial communities from mesocosms in the Hudson Canyon - EN8C Hudson Canyon (SPAdes) (version 2) | ecosystem: Environmental > Aquatic > Marine > Cold seeps | place... | reverse complement strand
CGTTGATTGGTATTAGGGGCTGTGTTTTACACGAGCAACTTATATAACTGAGGAGCCGGATGCGGTAGTTCCGCAAGTCCGGATCTGTATGGGGGCGGTTCAGGTAACTGGCCGTTCTACCATGACTGTTTTTCTGAAAATGAAAATTTGACGAGGAAAGCGTTTTTACTTACACTACCTCCCCACTAGGGAGTATATCGAGTTATGCGTGTAATTGCTAAAAGTACTTTAAAGAAGTTTTGGGGAACCCCTGCATATAACGACGCTCAAGCTCCAATTGAGAGTTGGTATGAAGAAACTATAAAAGCAAATTGGGAGTCACCTCAAGAAATAAAAAATCAATATGCAAATGCAAGTATCTGTAAAAATAATAGAGTTGTATTTAACATTGGTGGTAATAAATACCGATTAATAGTTGAAATTCAATATCAAGCAAGTATTGTTTGGGTTAAGTTTGTTGGAACACATGCTCAATACGATAAAATTAATGTTGAGGACGTAAATGAATATTAAACCAATCCGTAATGAAAATGATTTACAGAAAAGCTTTAGTCAACTTGAGACAGTATTTCAGGCAGAAGCTGGAACTGAAGAAGCTGATGATAGAGAGGTTTTAGTTACTTTAATTGAGGCTTATGAAAATAAACATTACCCTATCACACCGCCAGATCCTATTGATGCAATTAAATTTAGGATGGAACAGCAAGGGTTAAAAGCACGAGATTTAGAAGAATATATTGGAAGTAGTGGAAGAGTATCAGAAATTCTCAACCGTAAACGTCCTTTAAGTTTGAAAATGATTAAATGCTTACATAAAAATTTACATATCCCTTATGAAAGTTTACTAGCAGAAGTTCATAAAGTAGTTAACAAAAAACATAACCAAAAAATACAGCTGACCGTTTAAAGCGTCACTTTTGCAAAAAGCCGCAAAAAAACTGCCCCTTTGAACGGCATCTGATTTGGTCGTTATACATTCGTAAAATTTAGTTTTATCTTTTGTAGCTAGTTAGCTACAATTCGCGCGTATGAAATACGAACTCGTTACCACACCTATTTTCATCAAGTGGATGAAAAAATTAAAAGATAGACAAGCAGTTAAAGCCATTGCCATTCGTATGGATAGAGCGATACTTGGAAATTTAGGTGATATTAAACCTGTTGGTCAAGGTGTAAGTGAAATGCGAATTTTTGTAGGAAAAGGCTATCGTGTTTATTTTTTAATCCGTAATAATAAGATGGTTGTATTACTCTGCGGAGGCGATAAATCTAGCCAGCAAACAGATATTAAACAAGCCAAAGAGTTGGCAACATTAGTTGAGGAGGCATAATGGCTATTGAATTAAAACCATATAACCCTATTGAGTTCTTTCACAATGAAGAAGAAATTGTAAGTTACCTCAATGAGGCATACGCAGATGATGATTCAAGTGTTTTTTTAGTGGCTTTAGGGCATATTGCTAAAACTAAGGGAATGGCTAACTTAGCTAAAATAACAGGGTTAAATAGAGAAAGTTTATACAAGGCTTTATCTGGAGAGACTCAGCCACGCTGGGATACTGTACAGAGAATCATGAAAGGGTTGAAAATAAACCTTAAAGCAGTCGCGTAAATATACAAAAATGTATAACCAAAAAAACCACTTGACCGCAAAATTTCCGCCTCTTTTTACGTCAAGTGATTTGGTCGTTAGCTACTTTGGGGATATATGAAGAAAAAAAGGTTACCATCTTGTTCATGATGCTATTAACATAACAAGATGCTCAAAGGGTAGTGTAATTAGCTTCTTTTTGAGATGACCAAAGTTAAAGTTTCTAGAGAAGGTGGCTTACCCAGTCTATTTTCTTCATATGTTTCTAACCATAACGGATATTGAAGCATAGCCTTGGCAAATAACTGGCTTTGTAAATGCTGTTTTAACCACTTTTGCAAATGAGTATAAGATTCATCTCGATAGTGTTGTCGATTGACTCGAGAGAACTGCCGCACAAAAGGTAATAATGCAAAATCAAGCAAGCTGGGTGTAGACCCCATTAAAAATGGGTGTTGTGACAAGCGCTGTTCTAATGTCTGGATAAAAGGTTCGCATTGTAAGCGGCACTCTTCTTCATCATCTCCATGAAAACGTTTGGCACGTTTGTAGCGTTCTAAGTTGGGTTTAAATTGTTGGTCATTTTTATTAATTATTGCCAGCATTTCAGGCAATGCTTTTGCATCTTCTGCATAAAGTAAATTGTCAGGGTCACTCAAATTAAGAGCCCATAACATAATATCTAAGCTTTCATCGATAACCTGAGTGCTAGGCTCAGTGCCTAACACTAAAACAGGTACGGTGCCCTTTGGGGAAAGCGCTAACATCTCAGCAGGTTTGTTTTTCATCACAATAGCGCGAATTAATACGGTTTGTTGAGACTTTAAAATGGCAAGCCTAGCGCGCATTGCATAGGGGCAGTTTTGCAAGGAATACAGTATAGGGTAAGTCATAAAGCGCGTGCTATTTGTGTACAAGGCATGGACTATTTACAGTCCTTTCCTATATTGGTTTCTCGTCGATAGTTCCACCATTTGGTGAAGGTTTTGCTGTGCATTCTCATCACCGTTTAGGGTGTTTTCAAATTGAGTCATTAATTGCGCTTTGTCTGGCTCTGCTTTAGATCCAGAACCAATGTCAGTGAGATCAATAAAAAATTCATCAAATAAATCACTAAGATCATTCACTATGTCTACATTTAAAAATTGCTCATCATTATAGAGGCTGGGGTAGCCCCCTTTTTGTTTATCAACGGCAAAAGAAACGCCATGAGTATTGGTGATCGTGGTTGATTTTTCACACTTCAGCATACAGCCATCTTCAATGCTGGGTTTTTCACAACCGACCGTACGTTGGAAGAAACATTGCCTGCTGGTCATCAGTAAAATAGGGTGATAAATGCTGTAGATTAATTTGAAGTTGTTTGGTCGTGCTATTTTTTTGATTTGCACGCGGTTAATTTCGTTTGAAATAAAAGCGCCAGCACAATTTAATTCTTCTTGCAGGGTTAATAATGCGTATGAATTGGTGGTGTTTAAAAATGGGCCTGCAACCCACTCAATGCCTATTTCAAACGCTTTGTATGCAATGCCCGTGTTATTACTGACAATACGTTTGGGACGCACCTGTTCTAAAATCCGTACCGATTCGTCATAATCTTTGCCAATTAAAACTGCTGGGAACCACGGAATTAAACGTGGATTATTCAAAAAGATATCGATGTGCTTATTGCAGCCTTTTTTTAGACTTTCAGGTATTTTGAAATACACATCTGCCTGGGTTAAATCACCTAAATATAGGTCTTTTACGTCGGCTATTAAAATTGACAGGCTGGGCTTGTCAGAGCGTTTTTTGTGCTTAACTAATTCGGGGACATTGACGTGAGGAATTATTTTGGCAGAATGAGTAAGCAACAAAGTAGCTTGGTTTTTAAGGGTGCTTATTTCCTTAAACGGAATGATTAAGTTTTCACCCAAGCCCGTGCAATTAAAATCGTTAATATCAAAATGATTGAAAGCAAAGTTTTTGAAACTTCTTTCTAAAACAGCAAGGTTAAGAGGCAATTGCTGGGCAGCGCTTAGCGTGGATTTTGTTTCCAGAATATGCGTTTTATCGTTATCACCTATGATGAGTGTTAACCTTAATGGCTCATTCAGTTTTCCCGTAAAAGACAAAGAAATGCTTTGTTTGGCTGTGCTAATGTCTTTGATTTTTTCAGCAAGTTCGTCACCCAGACTGTTTTTTTGTTGGTAATGATTTTTCTTAACTTGCTCGATATCTTTCAATAAAACAACATTGCTTTCTTTTATGGCATGTTTAAGGCTGTAATCACGCGGGCTGTCGATGAACATATCCTTGGTGAGATCACCCTTTAAAAAAGAGTTGGTAAAGCTACGATTAAAAACATGATGTAAGTTCGCATCGTCATTTTGTAATTGTCCAGAGGATTCAAACGTGTCAATTTGTTTACGCCAAGTGTCAGTAACGGTATAAACATAGTGTGCATTTTTAATGCGGCCTTCAACTTTCAAAGAGTCAACCCCTGCATCAACGAGTGCTGGAAGATCAAAATAGGCAGAATTATCTTTTAGGTTAAGCGGGTACTGGTTGCCTGTTTTTGTGATTTCATATTCATCGCGACAGGCTTGGCTGCAACTGCCACGGTTACCAGAGTTACCCACGCTCACTGAGCTAGAATAGCACTGACCAGAAAAAGCAACGCACAAAGCACCGTGTACAAAAACTTCACTTAATAACCCCTGTTGATGAGCAACGGCGGTTAATGATTTTATTTCGTTGATATTAAGTTCGCGTGATAAATTAATCCGTGATGCGCCTATTTTTGCAAGAAACTTTATTTGCCCTTCGTTATGTGTGGTTAATTGTGTTGATGCGTGAATATCTAAGGTAGGGAAGTGTTTTTTTACTAAATTAAAAACGCCCAAATCTTGCACGATAATACCGTCAATTTTGGTATTAACGAGTTTATTTAGAACCTTAATTAACCCCGCAACTTCTTGTTCTAAAATAACCACGTTTAGGGTCAAAAATACTTTGCAATCATACTGGTGAGCTAAGCGTAAAATTCCAGGTAAATCATCAAAAGACAAATTAGAGGCTCTGTTGCGAGCATTGAAATTAACCAAACCACAATACACGGCATTAGCACCAGCAATAACGGCTGCTTTAATGGCTTCAACATCGCCGCCGGGGGCTAATAATTCAATTTTTTTATTCATCTTGCGGTTCAGTAATGATAGAAAGTGACTAAGGAGTCAGTTTAATGCGGATTTAAAATAAGCGGGGAATAATAGCATATTGTTTTCCTTTATTACTTACTAACGGTGTTTTTCAAAGTAATTCTATCTGAGGTAGGTGTATTTTAGAAAGGGAATTACTCTGACCAATACCAACTTACCACATTGTATCGATATTCAATTGATGCTTGAGAATTTAGCATTGTCACCCAATGTTCAGAGCCTATTGATGAAGGGTTAAACAAAACACAACGGTTATATAATGGTGCGATGCTGACTTGTTTATCGTCCTTACCAATAAATACTAGCTCACCACCAGAATTGATATTCCAGTCTTTATTTAAATACAAGAGCATGCAAATTTCTCTTCCAGGAGAATCGTCAGCATGTTGTTTTACAAAGTCTTTAGTGCCAAGGCGAAAAAAGTTAGTATTAATGTCTGGGGTAGCTACGTTAATATCAGTGATTGTTACATTAAAAATGCGCGATAACACCGCCATGAACTCTTTACTACGTAAAAAGTCCAATAAATTTTGCGCGATACTGGTATCAGCGCAATCAGGTTCGTTAATTTCACGTTGCCATATTTCACGCTGTACAAAGCGCTCTTCAATATGAGTTGTTTGCCACTGTTCGTTATCGACGTATAAAGCCGAATAAGTGTGTTTTTGTGTTTGCCAACGATGTTTTTGCTGCAAAAGGTTCAATACTTCGTTAAGTTTTTCTTCATTAAATAAGTTATCAATCACAATATAATTTGGGGTAGCGCGCAATAAAGACTCTCGATAAGTACGTATCTCAGTTTCGTTTATTTTATTGTCATTTAACCACATGGGTATTGCTCTCTTAAATAGTGTAACCACATCAAATCAATACTTGTCAGTACTTGCTGACAATCATCAGCAGATAATGTATTGGATATACTTATTTGATCCATTAACCCTACCTCTTTTTATTATTATGGTTGCTAAAAGTTAGATCTCCAAAGCTACTATTACTTAGAGACCCTCTTAGACTAATGTCTAAGGTAGGCAACAATCAATCTTTACTTGCGAGTACAGAAAGTACGAATATAATTAAAAGAAAATCATGAGGTCAGCCAACTTGAAATAGCAGAAAGAAAGTGTAACTAGATAACTATCGAGATTTTTATAACTTGGCAATCAACTTGCCTTTATTCTTCTAATGCGTAGTTCATTTTGCTGAAAAAAGGACATCGTCATGCGTTGTCCTGACGCTGAACGCAGCAAGTTATTCCGTATAAAAATAATTCATCGACAGGCTGCTGTGGCTCGTGAGCAGGCATTAAAAGTTAGATCTGCTGATCGATTTCTCCTACAATTGAAGCATATTATATGCTCCATACTGGAACGTGGATTTCCGATAAAAGACTTCGGGAATGACGAGTTTTTTATATGTATTTGCCCGTGAATAATGAGAAGTTACGAAAAACGCAGTTAAAACATTGATTAATATAATGGAGACTTTGATCTAACAGCTAAAAGAAGGAGATAGGCGGTGCAAAAAAGTTTTTAGCATCAATGTATGCTAATCTACCCTCTTTATCAATAGAGAGGGTGTTTTGATGCAGGTGCGTGTTAAATGGGTTGATGGGATGATGTTTCTGGGTGAGTCTGATAGCGGCCATGCAGTAGTGATGGATGGCCCACCTGAGTTAGGCGGTAATAATATGGGGGTGCGTCCCATGGAGATGTTGTTACTAGGTATGGGCGGCTGTACTTCTATTGATGTGATGCAAATTTTGCAAAAAGGGCGTAATAATGTCACTGATTGTGTTGCTGATATTACCGCTGAACGCGCGGATACTATTCCCAAGGTATTTACTAAAATTCATGTGCACTTTGTCGTGACAGGAAAAGAGTTAAAAGAGGCGACTGTAGAGCGTGCGATTAAGCTGTCTGCGGAGAAATATTGTTCTGCTTCATTGATGTTGCAAAAAGCGGTAGAAATTACCCATGATTTTGAGATTGTGGATGCTGGCTAATAACTGGAAAGTAGGGCGGACTTCAGTCCGCTAGTCGGTGCTGTTTCAGGGTAATGGCGGACTAAAGTCTGCCCTACGATTCTAAAAAAAGCCCAGTTGTTGAAAATCAACAACTGGGCTTTTTTATGCTTACTTCAATTGTTGATAATACTTAGCTAACTGTTTAATTTCAGTACCGCTAAGTTGTTTAGCAATCACTCGCATACGGCTATAAAGATCATTATGGCGTGTGCTATTTTTATACTCTAATAGCGTAGCTTCAGTATAGTCAGCTTGTTGTCCAGCGAGAGCAGGGGTATCCATTTTTTGACCTTCGCCATCAGAACCATGACAGACAAAGCAAGGCGGTAAGATTTTTTTACCATTGCCTTTATCTACTAAGCTTATGGCTTTGCTAATATCGTCTTGTGACGCTTTATTTTGCGCAGCCGGTAAGGATTGAAACCATGCGGCTAAATCCGCGCTGTCTTTTTCGCTCAGTCCGGTAGCGATAGAAGACATCATTGGATTCTCTCGTTTACCATCTGCATAATCACGTAATTGCTTATATGTGTAATTTGCAGTTTGCCCCGCCAAAGATGGGAACATCCCCATCGCACTAATGCCTTTTTCACCATGACAACCGGCACAAGATTGAGCGAGTTGCTCGCCTTTTTTCACATCTCCGTCTTTAACAAAATTAAGTGCCTCAGGCATCCAAACCATATTAGAAGCAGGTTCAGCTGAAACAAAGGCAGGTGCGATGCATAAAATTAAAGGTAGTATGCGTTTCATGTTTAATATCCCCATGCGCTTGAACCGTAAGTGTCCATAAAAAAGAATTGTAAAATTGGTACGCCAAAGCTAATGAGCATTAAGACTGCAATCACTTTATTCCACAATTTAAAATCGTTCAAATACTCAGGTAGGTCTTTTACTTCATGTAAAGGTTCTGCGTATTCCACTTCACCTACAAAAACTTCTGTCGTTGCGCCAAATTGTGTTTTTACTAAGATGTAAAAAAACAAGCAAGCTGAGCCTAATAAAACTAAGCCGCCTAGAATCATTAATATCTCATACGGCTCCCACGTCATAGTGAGTACATTATTGTATTGCACGCTAGAGATACGTCTAGGCTGACCTAATAAACCGAGAACATGCCAAGGTGTAGTCATAATGCTCATACCGATAAACCAAGTCCAAAGCTGTACTAAGGCTAATGAATTGGAGACTAGTGGTTTTTTGCATAAAATTGGCCATAAGTAATAAGCAATCGCAAAATACATAATGACGGTAGTGCCAGCAAAGATCAGGTGAAAATGCCCTGGTACCCATGCGGTATTATGGATCATCGCATTCATGGCATAACTGGCATTTACAATACCGCCAAAACCACCGAATATCAGCATTAATAACGACAGGATAACGGCTAATGTCATTGGGTTAGTCCATGGCAAGCTACCAATCCAGCCGAATAAACCTTTACCGCCACGTAAACGGCCAGCAATTTCTAAAGAAGCAATAACCGTGAAGCCTGTTACTAAAGTAGGTAAAGCAACAACAAAAGTCCCTACGCCATGCAGTAATTTCCAGCCCTTTGCTTGTTCAGGATCCATATATAAATGATGCATACCAATCGGCAAAGAAAATACCACTAAGACGATAAATGCCATACGTGCCGCTTCATCGCTGAATAGATAACCGCCCGCTTGTTTAGGGACAAACACATAAAAGGCAGTATAAGCAGGAATTAACCAGAAATAGACAATCGGATGTAAAGTCCAAGCAAATAAGGTCCTTGCTAAGCCAGGATCAAGTGTATCCATCAAGCCTAAAGCTAAAGGAATCAATTGAAATAAAACTTCAGCAGCAACACCTGCACTCGTCCATAACCATAAAAGCGCATTGGCTGTGGTCGCAAACATAGCTAAAGGCACTGTTTTACCTGGATTTTCTTTCTTCCATTGGTAAAACATAACGATCATAATGGCACACCAAACCCATGAACCTACAACTAATAAAGTCGCTCCTATATAAAATGCGACATGGGCTGTTACAGGTGGGTAAAAAGTATAGAGTACTGAAGCTAATCCACTGAGTAGCGGAACGGCTGCCATAACTACACCCGATAAGGCTATAGCAAAACCAGCCCAAGCTAATTTAGGATTCCATACTGGCACGTTTAAAGAATGGCTTGCTGTGAAATAACCAAAACCCATAATGAAAAAGGTGGTTAAAACAAAGGCCATTAATACACCGTGCGTACTAACAGAAGCGAAATAGACACTAATAGAAGTAAGGGACTCAAACAGCCCGCTGCGTTCTAAGACTTGAAATTCACCCATAAAACAAGCAACGATAAACGCTGCAAAAGCCACCCACATGTGGCTAAGGGCTAGATTTTTTGCTGTTGTATCATTCATCGTCACTTTCCTTATTTGCAGTCGCAGCCGGGTTTAGCGCAGCACTTTCTTTAGCTCTGTTCGCTTCCCATTCTTCTTTATCAATCACAAATGCTTTACTCCACATATGGTCATGACCTAAACCACAATACTCATTACATAGCATTGGGTATTCGCCAGGGCGAGGGAAAGAGCTTTCTACTTGTGCGACATAGCCTGGAACAATCATGGTGCTCATGTTAGTCATGGGCATATGTACGCCATGTAAAACATCCATGCTTACCCAACGAAAGGTTACTTTCGTTTCTGCAGGAATGATTATTTGTTTGGGGAAGAAAGCATAGCGACCGGCAACCATACGCACGGTAATGTCACCATTTTCAGCGACTTGCACACCTAAATTATCTTCAGCAAACTCTTCACTTAAATGAATTTTACGAGAATCAATGGTCTCCACATTACTGGGCGCATTCACGCCGTGAAATAATGCATCTATCATAATAATAGAGACAAATAGGGCGCACATGCTAAGGGAAATCAGTACCCATTTTTTTTCTAAGGGATCAATATGCATATTTCACCTTAATTAATCATGCCACGAGATAGAAATACCCCGTAATAAAGAAATAACCATGCGACAACCATGCCGCCTCCAACGCTTAGCATCAGTACCCAAGTACCTATGGGGGGGCTTTCGAGTATTTTTTTGCGCTCTTCATCACTGATTTCGTTCATATTGAACCTCTTTGATTGTAGTAAATAGATTAAAAAATAGGGGGTATGCCTTACTAATAGGATTAATTTAAGGATACACTAATATACTATATAGGGCAAAATGATTAGGGTCTTTAGTGCATGCTAGTTGCCGATATTAGAGTAAATTATGTTAGACTAAAACTCAATTTAATCATTGACCTAGCGTTGTTTTAGCTAAGAGCGCTTATTATTCCTATTTTAGGATTATTGTATTTACCTTAAGGAAAAAAATTATGCCTTTTATAAAATTACGTACCAATGTAACTATTGATAGTGATAAAACATTTAGCTTAATGAGTGAGCTTTCTCGGTTATTGGCAAGTGAAACAAGCAAGCCAGAACGTTATGTCATGATAGATGTAAAAGGTGACAGGAATATGATGTTTGGCGGTAGTTCTGAGTCTTTGGCATATATTGAATGTAAAAGTATTGGCTTATCGACCGTTCAAGCTAAGTCATTATCGAAATCGATTAGCCAATTATTAGGTGCGCAATTGCAACTTAGCGCTGATCGTACTTATATAGAGTTTAGTAATTGCTCGGCAGAATACTGGGGCTGGAATGGTTCGACTTTTGGTTAGACTGTACGGTTTTCGTTTAAGCCAGATTGGTTTTATATGTGTAGGTTAAAGCACCCCAAAAATAAGTTATTCAATAATAAATGCAAAAATCAAAAGTTAGTATTGGTTTAGTTAATCCTAAAAGTCCTGATAATGTCGGCTCGGTAATGCGTGCAGCAGGTAATTATTGTGTAGATAGTGTTTTCTTTACGGGGGACCGTTATTTGCGCGCCTTAGAGTTTCAAAAGCAGGCGGTGAATACTGGCCGTCAGGTTGGCCGAAATATCCCTATTTCAAAAGCTGACTGCTTACTCAATGAGGCGCCTGAAGGTATGAAAATAGTGTGTATTGAATTTGCAGAGAATGCAATTTCCTTGCCTGAATATCAACACCCAGAACAGGCGCTTTATGTCTTTGGTTCGGAGGATGGAACTATTAGCCAAGATATAATAGATAAGGCTGATGCGGTTGTTTATGTGCCTACCGTTGGCTGTATGAACCTAGCGGCAACAGTAAATGTGGTACTTTATGACCGATTGGCGAAATCTACTCAAAGGATTGAAAGCAATGAGTTAATTCGTGCAAGCCGAGATAGGAATAATACTTTGAAGGTATCTTGAGCGAATAAGTGCTATTCAGGTGGAAGGCGGAGTTAAAGTGGAAGCAACTATTACAGCTGCTTCCTTATTAGAATAACAAGTTTTTGTTCTACATTCCGCTTGATGAATGCGTAGCAGAGTAAGAGAAATCATCCCAATTAATAAAAGACCCTTGTACTGGAACTCCTCCTGTATGCAAAGATCTCATGACCTTTAAGTTTTGTAGATTTATTTCAAAAAACACGCCATAAGCGCTGGCAAACGCGTAATAGAACTTATTATCAGGACTGACATAGTTGGTATGAGACTGTTGAATTTCTCCATCTACTTTGGGTAGCTCCTCATCTATTATAGTAATATCTTTTATCTTGCTGTGATTAGTCGTATTAATTACGGTTACAAAAGTATCTTTATGATTAGTAACAATAGCCATGTTTAGTGCAGGAATAAAGCGGGTATGCCCTGTGCCTAAACCTGTCTTAATAGTTTTGGTGTTTTCTTGTCCGGTACTATCAATAACAAATAAATTACCTTCAGTAGAGCCTACATAAATATGCTGCCCATTTGGATGAAAGTCAGCATGATGAGCACCCATCACTGTAGGGTCATCACCGATCAAATCAATCTGGTCTTCAAAAACAAGTTGATCGGATGCAGTTAAGCGAAGTTTTAGTATGGATGGGTAAATAGTTTCTGGTGTGTTTTTTCCCTCTGCAAGTGCGTAAAAAACTCGTTTTTCATGCTTGGGTAACATGGAGGTGTTACGGCTCAAGATATGATGAACTGACGTTGGTGTATCTACTGTATTAAGATGCGTTAACTCCCAGTGTCCAGTGCCGTGATCTTTTTCAATTCCCCATAATTGAATTAAGCGTCTGGCACGGTCAATAACCACAAATCTATCTTTAGTTAGCCAGGCAGGATGACCTGATGCATTACCGCCGCCGTAGTCTACAATTGGATCAGTGATTGGTGAATCATCTTCCCATGTTTCTTCGACGACCCTGTCATTCATTACATCAATAACGCTGGTTATCGGTATGTTAGCCCCTGCTATTAAAGCTAGGCCTAATCTAGAGTTAAACGCTTCACCAGAGCGAGGCGTATGATTGAGTTTGATTTTTCCTTGTTTCTCCAATGTGTCTGCATCAATGATATCCATTGAAGATGCATTTCGAGTAATAGCATAGACTTTATCTAGGTAACCTGCCCGATCTACAGGATAAGGTGTTGAGCCTTTTTTCAGCTGTACTTTATCTACTAACTGCATTCTTTTGACATCGATAACAACGACGGTATCGTCTTTTTTATCGCCGTAGAATGCACGTAGTTCATAATTCCTTGCTGCCTGCGCAATATTTGTTTGAGCAAACACCAGTAGTGCAGCGAGTACTAATGACTTATTCATATTCGGTTTCATAGTTTTCCTCATTTGTAGCCAGAAAATTACACTGTTTTTGTCATAAAACAGCTTGTTGATTAATTAAGTTAAGCGGCTTAAGGCTTTTTATAGGAAATTCCTACAATAGCTTTTGCTTGTGGTATATATTAAAGTACAGGTGTATCTAAAGTATTTCTATTTCCACATATTTTGTAACGAATTGTAACTAGTTGTATGCTATAAATTAATAGCGATTATTGGATATGTTTTACCGTCAAGGTAGCAGTACTGTCATAATTAAAACTTATAGATACGTCTGTCACACCATCTAAGAGTTCGACATACTCAAGTAAATCTTGTTCGACAATAAGTGTTTCAAGTGTATCTAGTGAGTCTGTCGTTATATTTGTTTCGGTCATATCGCCTCCCATTTCATCAAAAGTAAGTGTTGCATGAGGTGTATCCGAAACCATACTATCTATCTGTTCATAGATTTCTTCATCAACAATATCAGCAGCTGGATGGTGGGCATATAAGTTAGTGCTGCTAAGTACTAAAGCCAAAGCGCTTAATTTAAAAAAGTTCTTCATAAGGTTGTCCTCGGTTAATTACGTTGAGGTAATTATCTCTTGAAGCAATAGTGTTGTCGGTGATAATTGTCACGAGTATATGGGGAGCTTTGTGGAAATGAGAACAGTTTCACATTATTGAGTAATGATTGTTTTTTTGTAGTATTTTATCAATGAGGGATAAGCAATAATGACAACACCAAGAACTCGTACACTCTGTACTGATCCTCAGTGGCTAGGGCGTGCAGACTGCAAACATTGTGGAATTCGTCATATGATGATGTTTTCAGGGCTAAAGGATAGTGATTTTGGTCACATCCTTGAGCCTATAGATAATTTTCGCTATGCAGAAAAGGCGATGCTTTATAGTCAAGGAGCTCAAGATGACAAGGTATATTCGATCCGGAGCGGATTGGTGAAGCTGATTCAAACCGAGCCTGATGGGACAATACGCATCGTACGGCTGCTTGGGCCAGGTGCATTGATAGGAATTGAAGCATTACTCAATAAAGCGTATCGACATACAGTAATTGCCTTACAAGAGCTTGATGTATGCCGTATTCACACTGCCACGCTTAAACAGCTCGAAGCAGATAAGCCTTGGCTCAACGAGAAAGTTATGGCGCATTGGGAGCAAAACTTGACCTTTGCAGATCGTTGGATAAGTGAATTATCATCAGGTACTATGCGTTCAAGGGTATTGAAACTATTCGATTTTCTAATGGAATTACAGGGCGATGAAAGTAATACTGTTCATTTCTTTGGTTATGAAGATATGGCTATGATGATAGGGGCTTCAAGAGAAACTTTTTCTCGTATCATTGGCGATTTAAAAGATGAAGGTCTGCTGTCTAAAACTGAGGACAGCCAAGTTTATCGGCTTTCTTCGCTGAGTGAATAGCAAACCTGCTAATAAAAGCGTCGGACATAGGGCTGAGTTTTGCAGTTGTGGGTTATTATTACTGGAAGTATTAATCTAAGTAGTTGTAATGATTTCGTTATCGGTGAGTTTTGGCTGGTGATGTCATTAAGGAATCAAAATTTAATAATATCCGCAAGCACTGCCAATCCTTTGAGGACTGGCAGTGCTACATAACCTAAAGTTTTGGGTTTTATTGAATGTGTATTCCTAAGATAAAAGTGCTTTTTACTGGGTGAGGGAAATATCTTTTACACAGCAATACGCATAAATGATAAAGTCCTATAATTGGTATGGTGTCTCGCCGCTAGTTACTTTGCTTCTAAAATAACTGCACGCATGATTTTTTATGCCTTTAACTGGTGTTTTACCTGAAAATTAAAGTCGAAAATGGCGTATCTATGCTTATTTCTAAAAAATTAAAAGAAAAAGTCATCATTATTGCTGAGAATGATCAGCAGTTGCTTGCTGAGATAAAGCGAAATCTTAATAAACATGGTTTTTTGAATATCAAAACTGCCTTGAATGGTAAGCAAATCTTTGAAATTCTTAGGTCATATTATGATGCCGCAGAGCAAATTGGCTTGCTTATTGTCAATGAGCAGTTGCCGCAATGCGATGTGTTGGTAATGTGTAAAACACTATCAAGTAATGATGCGTCATTAATACCTTTTGTTATTCTTGGTGCGGATGATAAGAAAAATAACATAGAAAATAGCGAGTTTACTTCTCAAGCTCTTATTCACCGAATGTCCCTACCTATAAACTATCCAGTGCTGTTAGATACGATTGCCTTTCAGCTAATTATGATGCAGGAGCGCTACCTTAGGCGCAAGCAGGAAGAGTTATTAATTAATGAATTGGCAGAAAGAAAAATTGTTGATGCCAAGCTGAAATATTTAGTTATGCATGATGAGTTAACTGGTTTAATAAATCGACATAATTTTGAGAGTCAATTGCGCATAATTCTTGCTCGTAGTCGCATGCGGCAACAAGAGGGAGCGTTAATTTTCATTAATCTTGACCGATTTAGCTTAGTTAATGAGCTAGAAGGTTTTGATGTTGGCGATAGATTACTAATCGAAGTAGTGGCAATTATTAGAAAGCTAACACTTAAAGATGATTTATTTGCTCGGATCGGTTCTGATGAGTTTTGTCTTTTTCTGGATAACTCAACAGAAAAAGAAATCAAGCAATTTGCAGAGCGGGTGAGAAAGTCCGTTTATGAGTTCATATTTTCCTGTGGTGATGTGTGCTACAGCACATCATTATCTATTGGTATTGCGCCAGTTAATATGGTGACGGCCAATCAGCATCCCAATGAGGCTATTTCTAGGGCAAGGCAAGCTTGTCGTATGGCTAAGGAGCATGGTCGAAATATGCTATGGTCTTACAATGAGACGGATACTAGGGTGCAAGAGAGAAATAAAGACCTATACTGGGTTCCTTTAATTAAAAAAGCACTTTTGGAGAAAAAGTTTTTCCTAGTATTTCAGCCTGTTGTTTGTTTGAGTAATGGTGAAATTTCTCATTATGAAGTTTTAATTCGTATGCGTGGGCTGCAAAATGAAGTGATTAGCCCAGGTGATTTTATTCCAGTTTCAGAGCGCATGGGCTTGATTCATGACATAGATCAATGGGTAGTGGAAAATGCCATTGATTTTCTGGCTAAGCTTCCCGGATCATCTAAAGTATCTCTCGCAATTAATCTTTCCAGTGTTGCCTTTCAGGATGACTCCTTATTACCTACTTTAAAAGAAAAGTTATCACTTTCGTGGGTAGATGCGAGTCGATTGACGTTTGAGATTACTGAAACAGCGGCTGTTGCAAATTTTGAGCAAACACGCAAGATGATTGCAGAAATTCGCTCCTTGGGTTGTAAGTTTGCTTTAGATGATTTCGGTGCTGGTTTTTGCTCTTTTAATTACTTAAAAACCTTCCCCGTGGATTTTGTGAAAATTGATGGTCAGTTTATTCGTAATTTAATTAATGATGAGACTGACCAGGTTTTAGTGAAGTCTATGGCGGAGATTGCTACAAATTTAGGTAAAAAAACCATTGCAGAGTTTGTCGAGACCCCTGAAATCATTGTTAAGTTAAAAGAGTTGGGTATCGATATGGCGCAAGGCTATATTTTGGGCAGGCCTGAGCAGGAGCTATTAGCAGGCAGTTCCATTGCGCTGGATGGGTTAACGAGAGAAAACGCTAAACCTAAGCGCTTTGCAAGTTGGTTTAGTGAAAAAGTAAGCCGGGTTGATTAAGGTTGCTCAATATGGCGTCGGTAACGATAGTAAAAACTAAGAAAAAGCACGGCTCCTAGTGTATCGGCGAGCCAATCATGCGTATCGCTCATACGGCCAGGCACAAAGGATTGATGCCACTCATCAGATGCACCGTATAAGCTGGCAAAAATAAGGCTACTTATCATTAGTATAGGCAATGATGTTGATCGATGTCTAAAAGCGCGTACAGTAAAAAATGCCAATATGAAATATGCACCGGCATGCATGACTTTATCTTGATGCATAAATAACATAGGCGTAGGTAGAGAAGGCTGGTCGGAAAGCCAATAAATAAAAACACAGTAGAGTATAAGCTGTGTTGCATCTAATGCTTTGTTATAATGCTCGGTCATATTTTATATTTCCGGTAAAAACATCTAAGTGAATGAATAATATTTTTGATTTTGCTGAAGCCTGTTTACATCGAACAGATATAGATGAAAAATTACAATTAACGACGCAAGCGTGGCAATTATATCAACAAGGTGAATTGCAGTTTAATGCTATTTCTGAACCACATGATATAAATCAGGTTTGTTTTCCTGAAAAACCCGAATTACTCGCCCCTAAATTTATGGCGCGTCGTAAGCTAGGATCGCCTGAAGGTGTACAGGCTTTTTATCATGCTCTCGCGCATATTGAATTTATTGCCATCTATCTGGCTTGGGATATATTGTATCGTTTTCGTGGCATGCCATTAAAGTTCTATCAAGACTGGCTGCAAGTTGCGCACGAAGAGGCGTTGCATTTTACTTTAATACGCGAGCATTTACGTAAGCACGATATTGATTATGGTGATTTACCCGCGCATCAAGGTTTATGGGAGCATGCGCAAGATACTGAAGGTGATATTTTGGCGCGACTAGCAATCATTCCTCGCTGTATGGAAGCAAGAGGTTTAGATGTTACGCCAGCGATGATAGAAAAATTTCGTAGTATCAATGACCAACAAGGTGTAAATATCCTTGAGCGTATTTATCATGATGAACAGCAACATGTGCAATTCGGTTCAGATTGGTTTCATTATCAATGCCAAAAACAACAACTTAATTCCGATCAAACATTTCAAGAATTAATTTTAAAATACTATAAAAGCAAGCCTAAAGGCCCGTTCAATAAACAAGTCCGCTTAAAAGTAGGCTTTAGCGAAACTGAACTTGCTTGGCTAGAGAGTCAATAAAATAAATGAATAATAATAACTTTAATATCCCAGTTTTTGCTCTAGGTTTTAGAGCCTTTTTTGCTTTATCTGGCTTGTCCGCTTTGGTACTAATGGTGTTATGGCGATCTGTCTATGATGGTAGTTTAGTGATGGATAATTATTTTTCCAACACTTACTGGCATGCACATGAAATGCTTCTCGGTTATACCGTTGCCGTTATTGCCGGTTTTTTATTAACTGCAGTGCGTAATTGGACAGGTGAATCGACAGCAACAGGGGCTAACTTGGCGGGTTTAGCCTTGTTATGGGTTTATGGGCGTATTTTGCCTTTTTACTCCGAACTTCTTCCAGATGAACTGATTGCTTTAGTTGATTTTGCCTTTTTACCGGTTTTAGCCTTTTCTATTAGTCTGCCCATTATCAAAACCAATTACACGCGAGGCTATGTTTTTATTGCTATGTTAGGGTTAATGGCTCTGGGCAATGGCCTTATCCATGCGGATATTTTAGGCTGGACAGAAGCAACAGCATGGATGGGATTTCAGCTGGTTATAGGTCTGATTATTACGATGATATTAGTAATAGCAGGGCGCGTATTCCCCTTTTTCACTGAGCGGGGATTAAAAGGCGTGATGCCTATTCGTAGCCCGCTGTTAGATGGTTTATCGGTTGGCTTTGCATTGCTCGTATTTGCTTTATCTGTCATGCAAATTTCAGGGATTTATTTAGCGCTTGCTGCCAGTGCTGCAGTCATTGCCAATAGTTTGCGAGTGAATAACTGGTTTGTGTTCAGAGTATGGTTTGTGCCCTTGTTATGGGTGCTCTATCTCGGTTACGGATGGATTATTTTAGGCTTCATACTCACAGCGCTAAGCGCTTATAATATTGTATTACCTACGCTGGCATTGCATGCCTTTACTATGGGCGGCATTGGTGTCATTACCTTAGGTATGATGGCGCGCGTGTCATTGGGTCATACAGGGCGCTCATTAAAGGCATCACAAGCAATGGCGATTGCCTTTGCTTTAATTAATTTAGCGGCTTTAGTAAGGGTGTTTTTACCCATGTTATTGCCTGACTGGTATGCTGATGTGATTTATGCAGCAACTATCTTATGGCTAGCCGCCTTTTCATTATTTGCCTTTGTTTATGCGCCCATTTTAACGAGCGCAAGAATTGACGGTAAAGCAGGCTAAAGAATCAAAATTCAATAATATCCGAAAGCACCGCCAGTCCTCGAAGGACTAGCGGTGCTTCATAACCTAAAGTTTCGGGTTTTATTTAATGTGCATTCCTAAACACTTTTTACAACGGATCAATGAGATTAATTGACCCAACTTAACTTTTATTAATCAAGAGAGATTATGGCACTTTATTGTGGAATTGTCGGTTTACCTAATGTCGGTAAATCAACCCTATTTAATGCATTAACCAATGCAAAAATTGCAGCTGAAAATTACCCATTCTGTACTATCGATCCCAATGTAGGGGTTGTTCCTGTGCCAGATGCACGCATGGATGCTTTGGCAGAATTTGTAAGCCCTGAACGCATTTTACCAACAACCATTGAATTTGTTGATATTGCTGGGTTAGTGGCAGGCGCTTCAAAAGGTGAAGGGCTGGGAAATAAGTTTTTAGGTAATATTCGCGAAACAGATGCTATTGTTCACGTAGTGCGTTGTTTTGAAGATGATAATGTCGTCCATGTTTCTGGGAAAGTAGATCCACTAGGCGATATAGAAGTCATTAATACTGAGTTAGCACTTGCTGATATGGCAAGTATCGAAAAAGCACTATTAAAAACCAGTAAAGCTGCAAGAACAGGCAATAAAGAAGAGTTAGCTAAAAAAGTATTATATGAAAAATTAATAAAGCATTTAGATGAAGGCGGACAATTACGTTCTTTAGAGCTGACAGAAGACGAACTTGCGATTATTAAAGAGCTATTTTTATTGACCATTAAGCCAGCTATGTATGTTGCCAATGTGCAAGAGGATGGTTTTGAAAGTAACCCTCTATTAGATGCTGTTCAAGGGTTTGCTGATAAAGAAGGATCGGCTGTTGTCGCTGTCTGCGCTGCTATAGAAGCTGAAATTATCCAGCTTGATGATGACGAAAAGCAAGAGTTTATGGATGACCTAGGTTTAGAAGAGCCAGGCTTAAACCGTGTTATTCGTGCCGCGTATAAACTACTTAATTTATCGACTTATTTTACTGCTGGGGTATTAGAAGTAAGGGCGTGGACGATTCCTACTGGTGCGACAGCTCCTCAAGCAGCTGGCGTTATTCATACTGATTTTGAAAAAGGCTTTATTCGTGCGGAAATTATTGCTTATGAAGATTATGTGCAATATAAAGGCGAGCAGGGCGCAAAAGACGCAGGAAAATGGCGTTTAGAAGGTAAAGACTATATCGTGAAAGATGGAGATGTCGTACATTTTCGATTTAATGTTTAAAAAGGTTTGACTAAATAATAAAGAGCGGCTATAATTTCCGCTCTTTATCGAGATTGCTTACTTAAGCAGCTCAATTAGATACGGCGATATAGCTCAGTTGGTTAGAGCACGGGATTCATAACCCCGGGGTCGGCAGTTCAAATCTACCTATCGCCACCATCTTTTCAATAACTTAGAGGTTTTTTGGTTTATCCTAATCATTAGGTGCAACCGATTTTGCAACGATTTTTTCTAGGTTGTTAGCATAACTACTTAAATGATCTGGTGCTAAATGTGCATAACGCATAACCATTTCATAACTACTCCAGCCTCCCAACTCTTGAAGTGCATTTAAAGGCGTTCCACTTTGGACATGCCAACTAGCCCAAGTATGTCTTAAGCCATGCCAGGTAAAATTTTCTATGCCAGCACGCTTTAAACATTGTCTCCACCCTTTAGTCCCTACTTTAATGACAGGTTTGCCATAATAGGTAAATACTCTCGATTGATGTTTCCCCATTTGTTGAGTCAGTACATCAATAGCATCTGCATTTAAAGGTACTCGAATGACTTTTCCATTTTTGGATTGATCCGCATAAACCCATGCAATTTTATTTTCCATGTCAACTTGCGACCATTCAAGGCCGGTGACATTGGATTCACGAAGTCCAGTTGCTAAAGTAAAAATTGTCATTGCTTTAGTGTGTTTAGGTAGGACATCGAGTAAACGGGTTGCTTCGTCGTGTGTTAACCAGCGTAGTCTTTGATTATCCTCCTTAAACCTGCGTATATAGGGCACATTATCAATCCAGCCCCATTTTTTATGCGCTTTATTAAGAACTGACCGAATCATTTCTGTTGTGCGATTCACGCGTGTTTTACCGGCAACTTTGAGTTTTTCTTGGATGATTTTTTCAATCAAGTCCGTATCAATTTCATCTAAGTAAATATCATCTAAAAATGCTCGAAGCCATTTAAAGTGATATTTATCCGTCTCTATCGATTTCTTTTCAGACTCATTCATCCAGCGAATAACTGCATCTTGCCACAAGTACCGCTGACGGACGCCTAACTTAATAACATCGTAAGTTTCAGCTTTAATTTTGTCCGCTATTTCTTGTGCCTTTGCTTTGTCACTGGTTCCAGTCGATCTGTATACCGTTTTGCCTTTGACGGTAAACTTGAAATACCAGTTATCACTTTTCTTTCTTTTAAATAGCATGTGCGTTCTCCGTTGTTAAACGCACTTACTTTCTGCCGGATACAAGTGTACTGCGTACAAGAGGAGCTAAGCAAGATATTTTCTTAGAAAATAGATTTGTAGAAACAAAAATTTTAATCGAATATAAAATCATATTAGATATTGGGCTTACTGGATATTCATTAATTATGACTCACTGCATGGTGAATATTTGGTAGTAAGGATAATGGCTGTCAGTTGCGATTTATTGTATATTTTTCTTTGTTTTAGGTTCGAGAAGGTCTGTATAGAGTTTTTCCTTTGATAGTAAATTGGACGTTGCTATTGTCCGCTTTTCTTTTTGTAAAGGGTGGCGCTCTCTTTTGCAATGTGGACTTGCAGTGCATTGATTCGCTATATAATTAGTTCGGAGCCAGTCAATTAAATCCGCATCAATAAATACCCAGCACTTTCCGGGTTTTGCGGCCGGAATATTACCTGCGCGTGCGAGTTGTAAAATGGTTTGCGGGTGTATTTTTAATAATTCTGAAGCTTCAGTTAAATCCAATGTTTTCATGGCAGCAGTATTCCTATTAGATCGGTAAAGTACAAAGGATATGTAGCTGCTTTCGGGCAGGCATTTGATAATGGATCGAGAGTGAGCATATAATTTTAAAATTTCTTTTTAAAAACGTATTTGTAATTATATAATCTCTCTAAAAGGTTTAGACGTTATGGGTAGGTGTTGTTTTATTGGAGTAATAGTGAAGTAAAGCGATTGTTAAGCCGCAAATGCTTTCAATTAATTGAAAATGTCTGGAATGTCCCGCTTTTTTGTCTTCTTTATCTTCTTTAATTAGTTTATCAAAATAAGAAAAAAACCTTCTAATTGTAATGTTTTTATAACTAATTGATTTATAGGTGTAATTAATTTATTAAGATTTAATTCTGTTTTTTGTTAAGTTTGTCACATAATTTATCTTCGTCGTTACGCTCATCACTTGTTGGTTTGGATAATCAGGTGGTATGCTATTTCGCACTGAGAGCAGGCAAGTGAAGTATTGGACGTCTACGCCATGCTTTAGGTCTTTAGTTTTATTCCTTATGCTGATTAGCCTTTAAAGTTATTTTTACCGATGGACAGCTAAGTTATTTGGTTTTACTAAATAACTACTCAAACGTTTATTTTAAAAATAAAAGTCTTTATGAGTATCATCACTGAAGTCCTCGTCGGCATTGTAAGCGGAGTCACTTACCATGATGCCGCAATTGGCTGGTCTGTTTTACGTGTACAACCTTTTCAATCGCCGGAGCAACAGGAAATCGTCATGGTTTATTTTGTACTGGTTTAAGTGGGAAGCTGATAAAAGGGCCTCATAATAATTATTAGGCCCTTTTAGTGTAGGTTCGGTATTTTTTTGTATTTAATAGTTCATAGTTTCCAGCCATAAATTTTATTATTTTCATCAGCTATTGGGTAACAGAAAGTTCCTTTTTCTGTTTCTTTAATTTCCCATCCGTTGCCGCTGCAACTCATTAGTATCTGCAATGGGCCATGATTCCAAAAGTTCCAGACTTTTTTTCCCTCATCAGTCGTTGTCCAATATGCTGCTGATTTCTCATCTTGTGCTTGTGCATAGCCTGAAATTATTCCGGTTTCTTTGCCTTTTTTGAAAATTTCATATCCACCTATTAGCAATATGCAGCTAAGAGTTAGAGCCGTTATTGCTACCTGTCGCAAGGTTTGTTTCTTCGCAGTTTCGTTCGCCATTACGTCTGCTCTTAGATGCACCGCATTAGCTATTTCAGACTGTATTTTATTTTGGTACCAGTCGATATCTATTTTTATGCGTGCTAAATGATCTTTTAAGGCTTGCTCAGAGGCTTGCTGTATTTTATGGGGGATTTCCTCGTAGTAGTCCCTATATAGGTCTAAAACGACGATACCAAAAAGGTAATAATCATCTTCGGGAATATTAAGTTTATGAACAATTGCCCGAATCTCTTGCTGCCTGGATTTGGGCATATCGGACATGAGTGATTCAAGCAGCGTTTTTGTGTTTTGACTCATAAATTAAGGGGAGCAGTGTTTGTTCAATTTTAGTGAGCCACGCTTGGGTATTTGCTTTATCTCCAATACGCATGTCGGGGCTTGTGAGTGCTTCTTTGTAGGTTAGTGCTTTTGTATTCAGTTTGTCCGCGATAGTATCTATTAGGTGCGGAAAATAACATTCTTGATGCGTTTTTAAAAAAGCTTTTCGGATGTCGGAATGATTCCATAAACTAAATTTTTCAGCTTCACCAAAGTAGCCATTTAGAATTACAATCAGGCGGCAAGGGCAGTCGTGATAAATTCTCTGGAGAGCTTCAATGCTATCGCGCTGGCGATTTATCGGCCAGATCATAATGCCTTCAGCATTCAGTTGCTTGAGTGTGTAATCTAGTGCATTTTTTTGTGCTTGATAAATGGACTCGATACCTGCTGGGCAAGAGATTATTATGTCGCGATCGTGATTATCAGCATGATTAAATAGTTCGTTCCAGCCTTCTTCTTTTTTTAAATCAAATTTTTGTGCGCTTTCGCCAATGGGTCGAGCAAAATCTGGATTTGAAGCATCGCCATCAATCGCTTGGCATGGAATAAAATGCTGTAGTGCAAGCGCTATCGTGGTTTTTCCGACGCCGCCTTTTTCGCCGCTGACGAAAATTATTTTTCTTTTTTTCATAGTTTGGCCTCTTTTTTAGTACTGTCAGCAAAAAAATCTTCGGTTTTTAGGGGGAGTGCTTCGTTTTCTATTATTTTATTCGCGCTGTTTTTTTTCGTTGCATGAGCCGTGGGTGCTAATTTTCTTTTTTTGCGCTCTTGTTGCAAATATTTTTTTAGAGTCGATGCTGCAATCGTAAAATGCATCCTTTCTTGAAAGGCAGCTGCTAAATTTTCAATGGTGTAGCCCATTCTCGTGAGCTCGTTGAGATCATCAAAAAGTTCGCGAATAATTTCATTCGATTTGTAGCCGGGTGGTTTCTTTTTAAGGCTGGCAAGATAGGTTTTCATTTTCGTGAGATCTTGCTCAGTGTAAATAGTGGGAGCGCTGTTATTTTGATTCATAATGTGCTGCTTAAGTCAAGTTTAAAATACTAGTATATACTTTTTAAAAAATAACCCAAAATCATCCAAATTTGCACATTGTTTCAGGCTTCAGCCTGATACTATGTGGTTGTGGGGGCAAAATAAGTGACAATTAGGCAGGTCTTTTTCTGCCTGATTGGCGATTAGTTTGCGGCGATAGCTGCCCCACAATCGCAAACAAGTGGAGATCATCAAAGATTAAAATCAAATGCACTCTGAACATTCATAGGATGAGTAGGCCAATAATAAAGGAAATAAGATGACTGATTTATTAGACAGCGAGAAGCAAGCAGGATTTTCTTTTGTAAGATCTGCACGCGACTATATTGAGAAGTCCGGCATTAATAGTATGCAAACTCGTCGTATTTTACCGAAGACTAAAAAGACTTATATCGCGACGACTGAGCGGCTCTTAATAGGGAATACAACCCCTATAGCTCACGCGAAAACTAAAGCCACTTTTTATGCGTATAGAGCAGCTTGGATCTTCACGCATGCGAAAGAGATGGATGTGATTGTAAAGAAAGCTGATCGTTTATATAAGAAAGAAAAGTGGACTGAATGGCGAACGTCCATGGCTTATTTGCAGGAATTATTAGAGCGTGTTCGTGATTACTCGCCGGATCCGTATTTACAGAAACAAGCGGAATTAGAAAAAGGATTATGGGCGCAAAAGCAGACAGAAAACAAACTAGAAGGGAGCCGGAGTCGCTCAAAGAAATCAACCGTTCGTTATTTACCTGAGCGATGGCAGGAATCAATTCTTGATAGTGCAAGCGAACAATATAAATCCATTATTGCGGTACTCGGGTTAACGGGGTGTCGTCCTGAGGAGTTTGAAAAAGGCATCGAAATGGATCTTGCCCCAGGTTTATCGAGCCTCACTTTTACGATTCTTGGAGCGAAAACACACGGGGGTAAATATGGACAGCAATGGAGAAAATTGACAGTTAATCAGGACTCGGATTTATTTCGGTTTTTGGTTATAAAAACTGTAGCAGCGGGCGGTAAATTGACTGTGCAGGGGAGGGCACATGCTATTTCAGAGGCAGTTGCTCGCTTAGGTAAACAGATGATTTACTGGGATCCAAGGCATAAGATTTCTGCCTATTCTTTTCGGCATACGATGAAGTCAAATTTACGCGCAGATGGGTATACAGCTGCGGATATTGCGCAGGCAATGGGGCATTGCTCTGCGGATACTCAACGTTATTATGCGAATCCAACAAAAGGATCGGGTGGATCAGGACTGTTATCGGTTGAGGCGGAAAAATCAGTCGAAGAACCTGTGTATACGCACGGGTATAAAGCAAAGGATTCACCTGCCATTAGCTCTGATTTAGCGAACGATGGCAGGCGTAATTTACGATAAAGCGCACTTTGGTTGATTATATTTAAAGAATTTCAGACATAAGTATTGGCAAAGTACGGCAAAGATAGCGCTGTCTTTATCTAAGGCGGTGAGGGTTGTTTTTGTCGTACGTATTCACGAATTTAGAGGAGACAGCTTGTTTGCAGGCTTAGAATAAATATATAGTTTACATTCATTAATCTTCTTGACTTGTTGTTAATGATTTCGTTGTTCCCAGTGTTTGTTAGGTATTCACAATAAAACAAAAAGTCTATTCCTCCCATTTTTTTACAGGAGCTGTTAGCTTCCGCTGTCAGCCCCGGATGGGCTGATAGCCCGCGGTAGGCGAAGGGAAATTTGCCAATCCGACGTGCGCTAGCAGCGCGCGAGGGAGGCTAAAATTTTTACCGAAGAGCCGTAGAGCCATTTGTGGGAGCCGTGACTATGCTGGGTTTTGGGCATAGTCGTGGTGGACGCAGGGCGGCGTTACCGAGGCACTATTGATTCGCCGTGTGGCGAATCGATTTTTGCGACAGGAGTCCCAAAATCTATCATTTGGCACGCTTTGGCGCGCCAATTTCTATCACGCCCATTACCTTGAGATTTTAACCCCTTTTGAATTGAAAGGTGTAATTCATCTAATGCACTTACTAATAATTACGAGCTAACTTATTTAAGCTGGCCAGTAGATCCTTTAGAGAAGGAAGAAAATAAAAAGTTTAGGTAGATCCACATAGCAAAATAATGCAGATAGTAGGTTAATAAGGTAAGGTAGCCCATACGTGGTGTTATAAAGGAATAAAAACTAAATAATGGATTGGGTCAATTTTCAAAATAAAATCTGTAGCTTTGACTTAGAGTCCGATGAAAATGGTGATATTTTTGCCTTCGGAGCGGTTTTTAAAGGCCAAGTCTTTCAGCGTAAAGCTCCGTTTAATATCCGCCAAGTTCTCAATGAATTTGATGACTTCTCCAGGAATGCCGAGTTTTTATTAGGCCATAATATCATTGGCCATGATTTACCCTTGTGTTCTGCGCTGAATTCGCAATTGGATTTTCTTAATAAGCCGGTTATTGATACCTTATTTTTCTCTCCATTAGCTTTCCCTGAAAATCCCTATCATCGATTAGTTAAAAACTATAAATTACTGCGCGATAGTCTGAATGATCCTTTAGCTGATGCCAAGTTGGCTTTATCCTTATTTCAAGATCAATGGCAGGCATTGCAAGAGCAGCAGGCTGAGTCGGGCTTACTATCTTTTTACCATTACGCTTTTTCTGAAAACGAGCAGTTCTACGGCTTGCAAGAATCTTTACTGGCAATGGGTGCTGAACCCATTAAAGCGAGTGCAGCATTTGATTTGTTAAAGACTTTAACGCAAGACCGTGTGTGTAAAACTGCATTTAGCAAAGTCATTCTCTCTTATTTGCCTAATCCCTTATTACGTCCTGCATTAGCTTATTGTTTAGCTTGGTTACGCGTGGCGGGAGGTAATTCAGTCTTGCCTCCCTGGGTACGTGAACAATTCCATGATGTTGTACCGGCTTTGCGGCAATTACGCGACATTCCTTGTCAGTCAGAAGACTGTCATTATTGTCAGGAAATTCATAATCCAGTCACTCAATTAACTCGTTATTTCGGTTTTTCGGCTTTTCGCCCGAAACCTGAAAATTCGGAGGGTGGCAGTTTGCAACAAAGTATTGTTCAAGCGGGAATGCTGGACTCTCCTATGTTTGCTGTATTGCCGACGGGCGGTGGTAAGTCCTTGTGTTTTCAGTTGCCCGCTTTGGTGCGTTATCAGCGACGCGGGGCATTGACCATTGTGATTTCGCCGCTACAAGCCTTGATGAAAGATCAGGTGGATAATTTACGCAGTAAAACCGGTGCGCCCAGTGCCGCAGCTTTATATGGCATGTTGACTGCACCTGAACGGGGTGAGGTGATCAAAGCAGTGCAAATGGGGGATATTGCTTTGTTGTATGTATCGCCAGAACAACTACGTAATATCGGCTTTAAAAAAGCGATTGAACACCGTGAAATAGGCTGCTGGGTGTTTGATGAGGCGCATTGTTTATCTAAATGGGGGCATGATTTCCGCCCTGATTATTTATATGTCGCGCGTTTTATTAAAGAGTTTGCAGCACAACAGCATGCAGTTTTACCGCCCGTGCAATGCTTTACTGCGACGGCTAAACAAGATGTAAAACAGGAAATTATTGATTATTTTAAAGCGAATTTAGCGCAGGAGCTTATTGCTTTTGAAGGCGGTGTTGAACGCAATAATCTGCAATTTGAAGTGCAAACAGTCAATAGCGTGGATAAATATGCGCGGATTAACACCTTATTGCATGAGCGTCTTGATGAACTTGAAACGGGCAGTGCGATTATTTATTGTGCTAAACGCAGTCAGACCGAAGAAGTTGCAGAGTATTTGCAGCAACAAGAGTGGCAGGTTGAAGCATTCCATGCGGGTAAAAATGCCGCAGAGAAAAAACATATACAAGAAAACTTTATTAGCAGTCATACTCGGATTATTACCGCGACCAATGCTTTTGGTATGGGGATTGATAAGGAAGATGTGCGTTTAGTCATTCATGCAGATATTCCAGGTTCTTTGGAAAATTATTTACAAGAAGCAGGTCGGGCGGGACGTGATCAGCAGCAAGCTGAATGTATTTTGCTGTTTGATGAAAATGATATTGATACCCAATTTAAGTTGTCTGCTTCATCTCAAGTTAATAAACGCGATATTGCCCAGATATTAAAAGGCTTACGCCGAACTCGTAAGGATAAATTTGATAATGTGGTCGTGACTACCGGTGAATTATTACAAAATGATGTTGTTGAGACTTCGTTTGGTTCTGAAGATTACAATGCGGGAACGAAAGTTATTACAGCCGTTGCTTGGTTAGAGCGTGCAGGGTTTATTGAACGTAATGAAAATAAAACGCAAGTCTTTCAAGGTCGGCCTTTAGTTAAAAATAGGAAGGAAGCGGAAGAGAAGATCGCAAAGTTTAATTTATCTCAACGTAAACAAAGACGTTGGTTAGCGATATTAGAGGCTTTATTTAATGCGGATAGTGATGAAGGATTTAGTGCAGATGAATTAGCGCAGTTATCGGCCTTTTCGGAGAAAACGCAGGACGAGGATAATAAAGCCAATATAACGGCGAGCCAGCAAGTGATTCGCACCTTATTCGATATGTCGCAAGCGGGCATTATTCAAAAGAATTTATTATTAACGGCTTTTGTGCGTTACAAAGTACAAAACTCTTCTAGTATTTTGCTAGAAAAAATCTGCCTGTTGGAAAATGCATTAGTCAGTGCTATGCAAGAACAGGCGCCCGATGCGAACACTGAAGAATGGCAGGTATTGTCCTTACGCCATATTAATCAACACTTGTTAGATCAGAGTTTTGAAGAATGCAGTCCAGGTGTCTTACAGTTATTGCTGATTTCCATGAGTAAAGATGGTCAAGGCTTGGCGGGTAATAAAGGCAGTTTTTTTCTCCGGCATGCAGGTTTAGATCAATACCGAGTTAAGCTTAACAGGGGGTGGCCAGCTTTATTAGAAACAGTACGCCGCAGACAAGCGGTAGCAGCTCTCGTGTTGCAGGCTATTTTATTGAAGATCCCAGCTAAGAACAAAGCAGGCGCAGATTTGTTGGTAGAGTTTGCTATCGAAGATTTAATTGCCGCTGTGCAGCAAGATTTAGAAATGCATTCGTCATTAAAGGATCCATTGGCAGCGGTTGAACGAGGGCTTAATTTTTTACACGAGCAAAAAATCATTACCTTACAGAAAGGGCTAGCGGTATTTCGTAGTGCTATGACTATTCAAGTGTTACCCGAAGCGAAAAGTCGACGTTATAACAAAGGCGATTATGAGCCTTTATCCATGCACTATGGCGAGCGAGTTTTTCAGGTTCATGTGATGAATGAATATGCAGTAAAAGGGCTGGAGAAAATCGGCCATGCGTTAAATTTTGTAGTTGCCTATTTTTCGCAAGATAAAAGTGATTTCGTTAAACAGTACTTTAAAGGCCGTAAAGATATTTTGGAACGCGCGACGAGCGAACAATCATTCCAAAAGATTGTCAGTGATTTACAAAACCCAGAGCAACAAGCCTTAGTCGCCAGCCACGAAGACGATAATTTATTGATTTTAGCAGGGCCTGGATCCGGTAAAACTCGAGTCGTCATTCATCGTTGTGCGTATTTGCTTCGGGTAAAACAGGTCCCTGCGCGCAGTATTTTGGTTTTATGTTTTAACCGTAATGCCGCAACAGAATTACGTCAACGATTGTTTGATCTGGTCGGGCCGGATGCGAAAGCGATAACGATTCAAACTTATCATGGTCTAAGCCTTCGCCTGTCAGGACATGCGCTGAATGGTACGGATCAAGCGAATAGCCATGACAGCGATCAAGCCTTTCAAACCATGATTCAGGAGGCGATTGATCTATTAACCGGAAAACAAGCTTGTTTGAATGTAGGTAGCGATGAAATGCGTAATCGCTTACTCGCAGGCTATCGCTTTATTTTAGTCGATGAATATCAGGACATCGATGAACTACAGTATCAGCTTATTTCTGCATTAGCCGGACGGAATCAGGATGAAGATAATCGTTTAAGCATTTTAGCGGTGGGCGATGATGATCAAAATATTTACCAATTTCGTGGGGCTAATGTTGGTTTTATTCGAAAATTTGAAAAGGACTACCAGGCAAAGCAACATTATTTAGTCGAAAACTACCGTTCGAGTGCGCATATTATTCAAGCGGCGAATCAATTGATTCAGCTAAACCATGATCGCATGAAACAAAAGCATCCGATTCGGATTAATCGTGGGCGTAAAGGCTTACCTGCGGGTGGTCGATGGGAAAAGCTAGACCCTTTAGCGAAAGGGCGTGTGCAAATATTGCGTTGCTCTAATGAAATGCAGCAAGCCCAAGTCTTGGTGCAAGAATTGCAGCGTTTAAAACAACTAGATAACAGTTTGGACTGGTCGCAGTGTGCAATCTTAACCACTGAATGGCGCTTACTCAATTCTGTTAGATCTGTATTGGAAGCGGAACAAGTGCCGCTGAGTTTAGCTTTGCCTAAACAAAGCCAGCCACCACCGTTTCGTATTCGGGAAAATTTAGCCTTACTGAATGCCATAAAACAAAGCCCGCATAACTTATGTAGCGCTAGTGATTGGCTGGATTTTTTACAGGAAAATATCAGTAACCCACCCAATATTTGGCAACAACAATTGCAGGGTCTATTACAGAATTGGGCAATAGAAACGGGTAATGTCGAAACCAGTAAGCAGCAATTATTGGAATACTTGTATGAAGCACTCGCTGAACAGCGGCGTGATAGCCGTTTAGGGCAGGGCGTTTATCTCAGTACTATTCATTCAGTTAAAGGCGTGGAATTTAGTCATGTGTTTATCCTCGATGGCTCGTGGACTACGCCAGTAACGGAAGAACAAAGGCGCTTGTTTTTTGTGGCCATGACCCGCGCAAAAGAAACCTTATGTTTATTGCAGCGACAAGATCAGCATAATCCTTATCTGAAAACGCTAGCCGGTGATTTTGTCTTGCATCGTGAAAGTGAAGTGCTAGTAAATTCAGACGTAGCTTTGGACAATAAACGCTACTTAATACTCGGCTTGAAAGATTTTGATTTAAGCTATGCCGGCAGTTTTGCTGAAAATCAGCGTATTCATCCTGCATTAGCTAATCTAGTGGTCGGCGATCAAGTGACCATTAATCTAGTGAATGGCAAGATCGTATTACAAAAAGACCAAATCAGTATTGCCGCCTTATCAATGAACGCGCAGCAACAATGGCAAAGCAAGCTAGACAAGGTGCAGTCGATTAGTGTTATCGCGATGATTACGCGTTATAAAACAGATAGTGAAGAGCAATATCAATCCCGCTGTAAAGTAGATCAATGGGAAGTGCCGATGCTTGAGGTAGTTTTGGTTTGAGCTTCTTAACCGGAGTGTTGCTTTGAACTGTCAGGTAATGAAAATACATGAAGACTATTGAATTTTACAATGAACACGCGGACTCATTTAATCAGCAATATTTGTCTCAATCAGCGGAAACAGTGCATGGTTCATGGATGGATAAATACTTGCCTGTATCTGGCCAAGTATTAGATGTTGGCGCTGGAATAGGCCGAGATGCAAAATGGCTGGCGGAATTAGGTTTTGATGTTATTGCTGTGGAGCCAGCTTTAGGGCTACGTCAACACGGCCAACTACTGACAGATAAACTCTCTGTTTATTGGCTTGATGATATTTTACCTGAGCTGACACAAACCTATCAGCTACAAACAAAATTTGATTTAATTTTGCTAAGCGCTGTATGGATGCATATTCCAAGTAGTTAGCGTGAACGTGCTTTTAGAAAGCTTTCTAATTTACTCAAGCCAAGTGGCCGGATTATTATTTCTCTTAGGCATGGAGAGAGTCCTGATGCTAGAGATATGTACCCTGTTTCTGTTGATGAAATTTCAGAATATGCACAACAGCAAGGTTTAAGCTTAAAAGCAGTAATCAGTGATAATGATAAGTTAAATCGAAAAGAAGTTCATTGGGAAACCGTCGTTTTAGAGTTACCAGATGATGGTTCTGGTGCTTTCCCTACGATAAGAAATATCTTAATCAACGACTCAAAATCTTCGACTTATAAACTGGCTTTAATCAGAGTGCTACTAAGAATTGCTGATGGATACCCAGGCGCTGTGTTAAGGCGTGAGGAAGAACGGGTTATTTTGCCGCTTGGGCTTGTTTCATTATTGTGGGCAAGGCAGTACAAGCCATTAATTGACCTTCAGGTACAACAAAGTGGTAATGCAAATAAAGGACTGGGGTTTATCAAGTCAGACGGATGGCTAAAGCTTCAAAATAGATCAGCAGCTGATTTTTCTATAGGGAACTTATTTTTTGGTGATGATGCACAAGCACTCGATAGAATGCTAAAAGATATAGGTGCCACAATAAAAAATATGCCCGCTAAATATATTACTTTGCCTAATACAGAAAAACAGGTTTTTGAAGTAGCACTATTTAAGAATAAATATGCAGGGGAGTCCTTATTTACTGACCTTGATACGTTATCTCGATACGGCGAATTTTCTATCCCTGTCAGAATTTGGGATTTAATGTCCTTATACGCCTGTTGGATCGAGCCTGTTGCAATTAATGAGTGGCTTACTGTAATGCTGGGATATGCAAAGAACCAAGTGCAGTTTGGTGAAGGGAAGCTGCGTTCTGCACTCGCATGGATAAAGCCAGAGAGAACGACAGAAATGGCACGCGAAAAAGTGAAAGAAATAAAGAGCTCTGGAGCGACAGTAAGCTGCGTCTGGAGCAACAAAACATTACACGCGGCATATCATATTGATCATTGTTTACCTTTCTCACGCTGGCCCAATAATGATTTATGGAATTTACTACCTACCTCGAACCAAAGTAACTTAGCTAAAAGCGATAAATTGGCCAGTAATCAACGCCTGCAGGATTCGAAGGAAAATATTCAGCAATGGTGGCGAGACGCCTGTCTTAAGTAACAATGACAATAACATCGATGATATTTTTGAGGCCTTGAAGCTTCAGCATGTCCGTGTGAAAGACATGCAGCAATTGAGAGTATGGTAGCGGGTAACAAACTTAAGATATACTTTAGGTATTACCATTAATTATTCTCAGCTTTATTTTTTAAATAGATAAGCGCAAAACATATGGATATTTAGCATGCAAGATAAAAAAATAGCGATTATCACCTCAGTTATCCCTAAGGTAAATTTGGCATTCCAACAAAATGCCTTACCCTTAATTACAGAAATAGAGTTAAGAAATAGTGGTACTAATAAACCACCAGTCAAATTCAGTTTAGCAAAACAAGAAGCTGAACATAAGCTAGCAAATGATGATGACTTTGTTTTAGCGATTAATATTAAACGCGCTAGAGCGGCTCGTATAACCCCCTTGTCTGAGAAAGATTTGTTATCTGAACAACACAGGGATGTAGAAGCTTTCGAAAAAGTAGTGACCTTTTAAGCTTTTGTCGTATTGGACACGGGGGGCATGAGAAAATTAGCTTGAGATTGGCAGGGTAGTTAGTGTCAATTGATCAATTCAACTATCCTGTAATGTCCGGCGCCTTAGAAAATAACTGTCTAAAAAATAACCTATCAAACCAATGACTCCCGCAACAGCGCAAAGGATGTGTAGGCTATCGATAGTAATCAAGTTGAGTAATTTGTTTTTTATCTGAATTGGATAAAAAGGCTGTAGATCAGCATGCATAATACTATCGAGTAGAATATGACTATAAGTACCGGTAAATGCACTGCTGATAGCAACTTGCCATGAAATAGTTTCTTTAACGATCAGTAAGCTATTTTCCGGCGTTGATAAGTGCTGGTTCCACCATTTTAGGGAAAGCTGACACAAGGGCTTACCTACTAAGCAGCTAATAATAGCAATCAGCGTTGCACCGAGATAAGTATGGCTTATCCCATGAAGCTCTACATTTGCTCCCAACATCGCAAATAAAGGTTGCAGGTCGATCAATATTTGTGAAAAACTGAAAATTGTAATGCTAAATTTCTCACGAAAAACAGCTTTAATAACCGCTGCAGGTCCAACATGGAAAGGTGTAACTGGCATGATTGATATGAGTCATTAAATGATTTTTGATAAAGCAGCACCAATGATACTGAGTATCTACGGAATAGCGAGTTTACTGACATTTTTGATCTATGCAGTAGATAAAGCAGCCGCTAAAAAAGGCGGCTGGAGAATTAAAGAAAGTACCTTGCACTTATTGTCATTCATTGGAGGGTGGCCTGGAGCACTGGTTGCTCAAAAAACATTGCGTCATAAAACGAGGAAACAGCCTTTTCGATTTATTTTTTGGGTAACCGTTATATTGAATATTGGTTTATTAGTTGGGCTGTATGAGTTCACAAGTTTAGCGGACTCTGTTTTTACTTTCTTATGAGATGATTGCAGTGGTGTAAGTTGGATTAATTAATGTACTATGAGGCAACATGGAGACGTATAGGTCAGTTAAAATTCATCATCACCGAATCAATAAAGGAGCCAACCGCAATGACAAGTAACTTCTATGCCTTTTTAACACGATTAAGATGGATAAAACGCTGGGGATTAAAACGTAATGCCTATGAAGAAAATGTCATGGAGCATAGCTGGGAAGTAGCAACTATCGCACATGCACTCGCGTTGATCAAAAACCGTAAATTTAATGGTAATGTGGATGCCAATGCTATTGCAACCGCAGCACTTTATCATGATGTGACGGAAGTGATCACTGGTGATTTGCCGACGCCGATAAAATATCATTCAGCTGCGATCAATACCGCTTATAAAACCATAGAAAAACAAACCAGCTATGAACTCATTAAGATTTTACCCGCTGAATTACAACAAGATTATCAACCTTTTATACTAGAAGAGCAGCAACCTGAAATAAACCGGCAAATAATTAAAGCGGCAGACAAAATCTCAGCTTATTTAAAATGCCAAGCTGAACTTAAAGCAGGAAATCTTGAATTTGAAACTGCGGCCGAACGGCTCAATGCGGATATAACGGAAACTACTATGCCGGAAGTGAAGTATTTTATGGAAGTATTTGCACCTAGCTGTGGGTTGTCGTTAGATAAATTAATGCAAGCAACTGACTCGGATAGTCAGGTCTAAGGCTATTGGGTATTCGATTGTCGAAAAATAAATTGGAAAATGAGCAAAAGCTATTTTTCATCAATGAGTCACTCTAAAGGTTGGTAAAGATATGCCAGATAGCAAACATGCAATCATCTATTTACATGGATTTAATTCAGCATCACTTGATTTATCAGGTAAGTTACTCGTTGCAAAATAGAAACTAGCCGTGCTCGATGAGTTTTGTCAGCAACAGGCAATTAAATTTTTTGCCTTTAATATAGACTACCGCCATTTTCCCGAGTTAGTTAAACAATTAATGGACTTATTTTATAAGTTAGAGGCTGAGGGCAATACTGTTTTGTTTATGGGCTCATCTTTAGGCGGTTTTACCAGTGAATATATGGCGATGAAATTGCAGGCCAAAGCAATCATGATTAACCCAGCTACGCAGCCCTCTGAGTTATTAAAAAAATACATTGATAATGTCAGCGAGAACTTTGAAACTCAACAGTCCATTTAACTGGACTACCCAGAACTGTGAGCAATTCGTACCGTATGAACAAGAACTGATGTCATTAGTAGGCAAGAAAAAACAACGAACCTTACTGCTTGATATGGGGGATGAATTGATTGACTCATCTAAGACGCAAGAAAAATATAATGATATAGCTGAAGTGTTTACCTATGTGGGCGGCTCACATAGTTTTGAACATATTCAAGACGCTTTGCCAATTATAAAATCAGTGATCTTGTTGCAAGCCATCTAAATTTACCCACCGGCCTTAATAAAGATGTTTTGATGCTTTTGGATAGCTAGGCAACAAATACAAAGCGCAAACTTATGCTATGATTTTTTGAATACCTAAGCTTAATGGAAACTTATTATGAGCCGATCAGATGAAACCTTATATCGCCAATGGGTAATGCTTGCGCGTATTCCTCGTTACCCGCGTAAAGTAACGGTTGCAGAGTTAGAAAGCATTCTTATCGGTGAAGGTTATACTGTAGATACGCGGACTATTCAGCGTGACCTGAATAAATTATCTATTTCTTTCCCACTCAGTAATGAAACGGAAGGGCGGAAAAACTATTGGTTTTGGATTGAATCAGCCGCTATTCAAGATTTACCTGGAATGGAACCAGTCACCGCTCTGGCATTTGAAATGGCCGAGTCATATCTTAAGCCTTTACTGCCAAAAGCCACATTAGATTTGATACAGCCTTATTTTCAAAGGGCAAGTGAAGTTTTAGGTAAGCAATCAGGATCATTATTACGTTCATGGCCAAGTAAGATAGAAGTGATTGAGCGAGGCCCTGTATTACGTACGCCGATAATTAAACCAGAGGTACAAGATACCATTTACCAAGCCTTGCTAAATGAACGCGCGATTAAAGCCAGTTATCAACCGCGTGAAAGTGAAACAATAAAAGACTACCTGATGCACCCATTAGGCATTGTTAGTCGCATGGGGGTGCTTTACCTAGTTTGTAGTTTATGGAACTACAAAGATATTAAGCAGTTTGCTTTACATCGTTTTATCTCAGCTGAATCATCATCTGAGCCATACCGCAATAATCCCGATTTCAACTTACATGCTTATACTGAAGAGCAACATCAGTTTTCTTATCCGACAACAAAAGAGCCTATTCACTTAAAAGTATTATTTGAAAAAAATATCGTTAAACATTTAGCAGAAACCCCGTTAAGTGAAGACCAAAGGCTTACATTAAAAGAAGATGATCGTGTTTTATTAGAAGCAACGATAGTAGAAACACTGGAACTTACCTGGTGGCTACAAGGCTTTGGTGATAATGTTGAAGTGCTTGAGCCCGTTAAAATGCGAGAGAAATTTAAATCCGTCGCGCAAACACTTGCTGGTATTTATTCTGACTAATTTGGGTGCTCTCCCAACTCTTACAATTCATTCAAAAGTAAATTCTTAGTAAGACATAAGCTGTCATTACTGTCAGTGATGCTGGTATTGACAGAATGTGATGAAGTTTACAGAACTGAAATTAAAGCGTGTTAATTTCTTATTGCGTCTTATTTTGTCGTAAATATAGCTTATCATCAGTTTTGATTGTATAAAACTCGACCGAATATAAGTGAGGGGACTTTGGATAAAATTATGACATACGCGAATGCTCTTTGGCAGTTAGATCAAGCCAATTTGTTATCTGATGAAAAATGTAAAGTACCTGTTAAAAGTTTTATAAGACTAGCCTCTGAAGATTCTAATTACCATGCATCAGCGCATTATCGGTCTAAAGACGCAGGAGATAAGTGTAAAGGTGAAATTTTTATGAGTGCTTCACAGTACCAAAAGTATTGCTCGCCAAAATTTTCTCATGAACATATCGTTCCAGTAGAAGTGATTTATAACTTATTACTCAAGACTAAATGTCGAGAAAAGGGTGATTTTGAAGCAATATTGAGGAAATTTAGCATAAGAGCAACAATAACAAGAAAAGAAAATAGAATGCTCTCAAGGTCGACTATGCCAGAAGGCTTTCTCAAGCCTGGCCATGATTTATATCATGATCCTTTTGCAAGATATATAAAGGCCGGCATTAATAAAAATCTAGAGCGACTTACACAAGCATCGTGGGTCATACAAAACAATATTGAATAAAGTATATCTAGATTATTTGAACCCTTTATACTCTTCATCTGTATCTTCATCGAAAGCCTTAGCCCATTCTGTCCCTTGCCAATTTTTGGCTTGTGGGTCGAATGGGGTGTTAATAGGGTCAAGGCGGCGTAATCTTATGTTATATAATAAGAAAGACTCGCGCTCTGACGTCAATTTATTTCTTAGGTCAAACGCTTGTTTTGTCGATAGGCGATATTCCGTATCAAGAAACTGATAGCCATCGCATGGGCTGCCTTTCCAAAATACCCACCAATAGTATTTGTAATAGTATGGGTTTGGGTGCATGAATACTGCATAAGAGGATGATTGAAATCCTTCCTGAGCATGATCATTTGCTAAATCAGTGAAGTTAGGTGCTTTCATGGTATGGTTTTGATTAGATTTAATAATGACTTATTACAGTTTGTAAGCTTTCCAGCGTAAGTAATAACCCAGAAGCATAGCTCGCATATTTATTTACTTTACAAGCGTTTGAATTTTATCTGAACTGATAATTTATAGTTGCTTGCTCCATAATCCAATTGTTCCATGCCCTGTATTATCAAAGTAACACTTAAAATAATCATATTCAGGCCAGCAGGATTCGGGATATTCTGTTCGTTTTCCATTTCCACCATACAGTAAAAAATTTGGCTTTCCGGCTGGGTTACTAAGTACGGCTCTGCTCAATATTGCAGAAGATTTTGTAAAATCAGTCCAGTTAAGACCAAACCCTGTACCTGGTTGAATAATAGCCAAATATTTTGGGGTGATATTGTTTGCTAGGTACAATGCCTGAAAAGCAGCAACCCCTTCGACACACAAAAACAACAAACTGAATCGTTTCGGGCCATAAGTATCATCTAAGTCAGTACATCTTTCAAAAACAATCCACTTGGCATAAGCTGATGAACGGATCATTTCTAAGTCATAATATTTCATAGGATCGCCATTGGTATCTGATAGATTGTCAACTTGCCAGCTATGTGGTGATAGTTCACCTAATGATACTTTGCGAGAAACCAAAATCTTGTAACCATTAAAGCCTATGTCGTGGATATCGTTATCCAGTTTTTCCTGACTGACGTCGTAGTCGGCATAGACAAAACTGAATACATTCCCTAATAAATTTTTAATGGGCTTTCCATTAGTACCCGATGCAGGGTAATACAGAGAATCAGTGAGTAAATCTATAAGGGGTATTAATGGCTCTGTTTTCTTTGGATCTATCTCCATAAGCCAATCAGGTGGTTGTATTTTAGGTAAGTCGTTCAGCATAAGTAGTTTTCTTCTATTGGCTAATAAATAGTCTGTATAGCATAGTCTATGCAGATTTCATTAATTCGATACGCAAGGGATAGGCTTTTACTTTAAGCGCACTTTTTGCTAGTGAAATCTTGGTTTCAGCAATATCTTTGGGATAAACACCAACATTTTTACTGCCTGTAATATGTATATCCATAGCACATTCATAAGCGTCATCTTCACTTTTATCAAAATAGTTAACCAAAATATCAATCACACATTGAAATGTGCTGACATCATCATCGAGAAAGATGACTTTATACAGAGAGGGGCGTTGAAGTGCGGGTTTGCTTGGTGCGAGAAGCGCTGAAGTTGTCATGATTTTCACCTATAAATTCATTGGTCATTATGGGTAGGAATGCCGTTGCGAATGAAGTCGTCGACTAATTTGGGTATTTTGTTGATTCCTGCACCTGTAAAAATGACTCTGTGTTTTTTTTCATACGGCATAATGTAAACTTGTTATTTAAAAGTAAGAATTGAAGTGCATTTATCCCATAAAGTGCCTGCTATCAATTTCAGGATTATATTGAATCTCAAAGGTTTCCCCGTTCCAAATAGCTTCACAACCTGGGAGCCTGTATTTATCTCCTTGATTAGAGGTGGAGCCCACCAAGTCCTCTATTAAGTCTTCAAGAAATACGTGTTCTCCAGCGGTGATATCTTTAGGGATCAAGTACGCGGCATAGGGTGAAGAGAATGAATAAGGATAATAGGGAGTGAAATCAATGATTTTTGTATAATCTTTGCCGCCAGAGCTACAACGAAAATCATTAGGCACCAATATTTCACCAGTCTTAAGGTTTTGTAAAACTGCAAACTTGCTTCTAATCTGTTCTGATGGTTCTAAGACCTTAATCAATGGAAAATAACCCGCTTTTGCTGCTTGGTTGATTGCATCTTTATCTCTAGCTGTTTTGATAATTCTGAGATTGTTGGTGTTTTCTTTTAAACGATCACGCATTATTTATCTCCACTCTAATATTTGCTTGATCCAGATCAACTTTAAGGCATAAGTCAGGATTCTGCTTCATTTTCTGAACCAAATAACTTTCGGTCATGCTTTCAGTATCTATAATTTCTTTGTTGCATAATTGGCATCGTTTTCTACCTTGTGATTTTGTTAGCTCAAGGTCTTCCCAGTTTAAATTGAAAGGGCAATTTAGTTGCTTTATTAATTGATTATCATCTGTAAACAAATGCTTTGTAACAGGGTTAAATTTCATATCATTAGCTTTTTTGATTAGAACAATAGTAATGATACAAAATATAATAGACAAATCATGTCGCAATGATAAATAAACTTAACACTATCATGTTAGATAGCTCAGTATGTATGGGAATAATCTTAAAAGGGTCTTCTTTGTCCTGCTTTCTGTGTTGCTCCCATTCAGGTGATGCACACAACATGGCATAAGATAAAGAACGAAACATCTTAAAATTCAGCAGAAAAGCCTATTGAACGTGTAGGCTTGTCTTGTTTGAAGTTAATTTCATCTTGTAGATTTTCAATAAACAAACTGATATTCGCTTGTTCGCCTAATACGGCAAGTTTTCTACTGACAACCGCAAAATCTCCTGGTGTCATTTGTGGTATGGCGATGAGTTTTTGTTTAAGTGCTTCTTTTATTCTGGGAGACAGATTGTTGATAGCGTCACCCATCAACCCAATGAATAATTGCCAGGCTTGTTCGTCTTTTAGGTAAGTAAACTCTAGTTTAAAATCAAAGCGTCTTAATGCTGCACTATCTAAATTATTCATTAGATTGGTAGAGCAGATAAATATGCCATTGTAATTTTCCATTTGCACTAATAGTTCGTTCACTTGAGTGGTTTCCCAGCTATGGCGACTGGTGTTGCGGTCACGTAAAAAGCTATCCGCCTCATCCAGTAATAATACGCCTTGTTCAGAATTAGCTTCAGCAAACATATGGGCAATATTTTTCTCCGTGCCACCGACATAGCAATCAATAATATCTGATGCACGTTTTTCAATAATCGGTTTATCAAGATGCTCAGCTAGATATTTAGCATAAGCGCTTTTACCCGTACCTGGAGGGCCGAAGAAACATAAGCGACCTGCACCTGAAAGGCCAAGACCCTTAGCAATTTTAGCTAAAGGAGCAGGGGTATTAATCAGCTTAGGGTCGTAAAAATTAGCATTATAATTTGCTGGCATCTTATGTTGGTGTCCCATTGCTTTAAGCGAATTACTAATAATGGACTCTAAATGGACTTCAACTTTAGTAGAGTCTGATTCGCCTATAATGTCACTGACTCTTGCTGCGCGAGTAATAACAGCAGGCGGTAATTGCTCAAGCTGTGCCATACGCTCTATCCATGCAGAACTAACATGCGTATGTTTTAAGGATTCAGTCAAAATATGTTGACGAGTGGAGCGAGGGGGGATTGTTAATTCAATAACTAGGTCAAATCGACGAATGAAGGCTTCATCCATACTATTGATGTTATTGGATAACCAAAAAGTGGGAACAGTATTTTTTTCTAGTAATTGATTAAACCATGCTTTGCCTACTTTAGATGAAGAGTGAGATCTATCCATAAGTGCATTGAAAAAATCATCGTCAAATAGCTCTTCTATTTCATCAAATAATAGGCATTGATTTTCTCGTTTATTAAGGATTTTTTGAGCAAGTTGACAGGCTGTTACGCGCTGTTGACTGGATAATATTTCACCCTCTTGATTTTCTACACTGATCTCATTCAAAGAGAGTTTAAGTTGGCTAGATAGTACGCGAACTAATTGGGTTTTACCTGTTCCAGGAGCGCCGTAAATCAAAATATTAGAGCCTGTTATTTTTTTATGACACACATTTTTTAAGTACAAAGAGATACGTTCATAATCAGATTTTATATGGCTATAGTGAGCAGGGGCTAATATTGGTGCAGGTGCGGCCACAATATAATTGGAAAAAATTGAGTGAATATCAGGCTGATGATCATCAAGGGAGCTGGATAGACCTTTTAGAACATCAAACTTTTGGTCAAAGGAACGACTGTTAGTCGGTACTTTAAGCAAGCCCGAATTTGATAATAAATTGGAACTTTGCAGCGCGTCAGTAATTTGTTTTTCAGGAATATCCAGAATACGATCCAGATAAGAAAACAAAGAACGGTTGGTTAGCTCGCCAAATAAATCAAAACAACCAGCAAAAGAGCTATCTAAATCAAGCATAAGAGCAAACAACATGATTTCTTCTTCAACTGCATTGAGGGCAAAATGTTGTGCTACGTTGTGTAAATTATCGAAAATATTTCCGTGACGAGGCGAGTGAGTCGGGGTTAAAGATACGCAATGGTCTTTTAGAATTTTTTTGATTTCAGGTTTTTTTAAGTCTTCCAGTGTATTCTCAGCAAGCCCCAGAAACTCTAAAATCTCATCATTACGGAAATGATTTGCTAAGAAAATAGGGAGACCATTGCAAAATAAGACAGCGCGGGACAGCCAGTATTGTTTTAATTGCTGAGTGCTTTGTGCTTCAACTGAAAGAAAGCTTTCGCCAGGAATGTGAGTGCTATTTCGATCAACTGTTCTTAGATGATGAATACCCATAAATAAACCTCATATAAAGCTTAATTAAAATGTTAGAGCTAGTTTAAGGTAGGTATGCGACAAATGATGTCCTATCGTGGAAGGGATATGCATAATTGTTAATGAGGAGGGTTCTGCTTAACGGGCAATAAAAACAATATGCAGTTTTATCCAAATATTCAAGGGTTTTCTGCTTGCTTAGTAAGGGAGATTACATTATTGTTTTGTATGGTGCTGCGTATGTTTTTTTGATAAGTGACTAGTTAGTCTTTTTAATAGGGTGCATCGCTGTTTATTTAACTCATGCCAGAAATGGCTATATTTCTTTTAAAAATGAATGAATTCACACAGATATTAATAGATTCAATAAATTCAGAGTTTCTAAAAAAAAGGTTAGATGAAATTAACAAGCATCTATATAACCGGAAGCAAGAAGGTCAAATAAGGGACGCTTTGCTTTTTGATATAAATAATGGATCTAAGTTAAAAGGTCTAAGTGAATTTCCGAAAAAATGTCATGGAGCAGTTGACTTAACATTGTTCAGCGAAGGTAATCGTGTTGCCACAATTGAGTTTAAGCATCATTATCCTGGAGACCTTCATCTAAAAAGTGTCATTGATTCAATTATAAAGGATATCGGAAGGGTTGTTGAAGTGCCAACAAGTCACTTCGTGCTGATAATACAAGAACGCGAAATAGAAGAACCCAATGAAATTTTATGTGAATTAAATTATATGAACAGAAATGGTGGGGTTAATTTAGATATTCTGGAAGAATATATTCGCAAGATTAAGTGCTTTACAAGACATATTAAAGAAATAACAATCGGCGACTCGGTAAGATCAAAATACACATTTGTAGTGTATGAGTTATGTAATACATAATCGGGTGAATAATTCGCCCTCTTTAGATGATTCTTTGCAAACCAAGCTCACCACATTTCACAACGGCAAGTTCTGTGTGTACCGATTATAGGGAGTGGGTGATAATCGCAAGTAATACCAATCCCAATATATTCATGCTTAAACTTATATTTTAAAAAACTCGCCACTCCTGCATGCTCTTAGCAGGAGTCTATTAGGTACTCCTGGATTCCCGATTAAAGATTTCGGGAATGACGATAATAACAGTCATTATTTATAGGGATTGGTATAAGCTGTTTTATTGGTCTCAGGTCGCTAGTTTAAAACTATGCACTTTCAGTGCAAGGCTTTAGCATTTTAATTTTCAAATGCTCGCGTCGCAACACATTGCAGTTTAACTGGAACGACTTTCAGTCGTTCGTTAAACAACCTATGGACTTTCAGTCCATAGGTTGAGTTTTATTATGCAGCAAACTAAGACCGTAAAATACGGCTAATTTTCAGCTTATAATTCAGAGTAATTAATGATTTCTAGTGCTTGCTAAGCTACCTACGGCTTATCGTAGGAAGGGTGGGTAAGCATAGGGCGCTTCTTATAGTTGTGTTCTTTTAGTTGCCTGCGTAAAGTTTTGCTATGTTTAGAAAGATCTAATTCAGTGACAGGGAAATCAATTTCAATTGATTTTTGAGGCCCTGGGGGTAATAGATACGAGTCCAAAAGCACTCGTAAAGTACGTACCTCATTTTTATTTAACAGCTCAAACATCAGTTGATTTTCAAGTGTTATTACTTTTTTCTGTGTTTCTGTTTCGTTCTCGACAGCCTCAAACCAATCAGCCATGAAAAGTACTTCTGGAGTGAGCAGGCATGGGTCACGAAACGACCAATTACCTATCGGGTGTTTGACAGTGCCAGCAATGAACAGCCAATTTAAATCGTATTCGCAGCCACTGTCAAGGTCAGTAGGAAATTGGTAACCGGCAATATGGAATTCGAAAATAATGCCTTCTTCATTATTTTCGAATATTATTGAATCTTTCATTTTTACTGACCTCGTATTATCAATTAAGTTGTTTTCCGCTATTGTGTTGCCATAATCCATAGTTTAGTCCACAGCCTCCTCCAATATACTCCAAAGTGGGGGCTGAATAATCATTCGGCCAATAGGAGTCACCCTGAATGCTGCGCCTAATTCTTCGCGAATATCGGCCTACTAAATAATCAGGCATGCCCGCTGTATTGGCTCTAACGGACACGGCCAGAATATCGTAAGATCTTTCAAAATTAGTCCAATTTCCCCCAAAACAATGATGGATAAGAAAAAATATTTTTGGCTTGATCTGATTGCTGTTGTAAAGAGCCTGATAGGCTGCAACGCCCTCGCTACCTAAGTACAGCAAGCTAAATCGTTCTGGACCATGTTCAGGGGGTAGGTTTTCTGACCGCTCCATGATTACCCAGATTCCGAAGGGCTCAATCTTTTTTGTGCGCCAGCCACTCGCACGACGAGGTGGTACGCCTGAGTACATTGGTTGCCAGCCATTTGGAATCAGTTCATTCATGGTTAAATCTCTTTGAGTTAACACATGGTAGCCATTAAACCCCTTTTCTCCATTGAGATCGTTCAGAAGTTCATCCCGACTAACGCCATAGTCAGTGTACACAAAAGAATAGACATTACCGGCAAACCACTTAACGGGCTTGCCGTCACTGCCTGCACCTGGGTAATAAAGCGAATCTTGTAGTACTTCGCGTAGAGGAAAGGGGGCTGTATTAATCGTATTTTTCGATACATTCATTAACCATGCGGGTGGTTCCATGAAAGGCATTTGCTTAATCATTTTAATCTCCTTTTAGCGTATGGAATGTCGGTTTTTAGAGGAAAAAAATAGATAATAAATTAATTTTTAAGTGATTTATTATGCGCCTTGCTAAACCAATTTTAACTACTGCGTTGACAAATTATGAGCAAACACCCGTAGCGATTTTAGAGCTTCCATAAGCTGCCGAAAACCAACTGGATGTCTGAGCATCAACTAAGGTTAGTCCGTATCCATCATCTTTATCAATCTGTCCTAAGGTGAGAAAAGCGCCGGTGTCTATACATAAATGAGATAAAGCTTGCTGTGGTCTTTCTGCATAAGTGTGGCCACAATAAGTTGTCGATAGCCCGTGCTGAATTTTAGTGTTAGCCCATTGGCTTGATTGGAGTGTACGCCCCCAGTAAAGTCTATCTTGTATAGCTGGATGGATGGATTGCTCTTCTACCCATTGGTCAATGTCACTATCTAACCAAACAAAGTGTTCGGAGTTTTTTGGGTTGGGTCTTACCAGTTCTGCGTGAATGACATGAAAGCGATTGTCTTCTTCACCTACGACTAAAAGCAAGGGCAAGTCTAACGTCCTAACTAAGCAGCGATTGAATGCTGGGGACATGGATTGTTTATCAGGGTGAAAATGCTGCTCAATCCAATCCCCGCCATATACTAAGAAGCCGTTGTTACTGTGATCGTCTAAATTCTCTAGTTTTCCGCTAACGATATAAGATGCAAAAAAGTCTAGCATCATTAGCTCATGATTGCCTTGAACCGCATAAAACCAAGGTTCTGCTAATAATTCAAGGCAATTAAGAGATGATGGACCACGATCTATCAAGTCGCCGACGGAGAAGAGGCGGTCACATGACTTATCAAAGTTAACATGCGCCATCAAGCGCTCTAGCAGATCAAAACAGCCGTGTAAATCGCCCACCACATAGTCTTTTCCTGCACTATTAGATGGGAGTCGTTGTATTTGGGAAGGGCTCATAAATAACCTCTAATGCATAGGGCTTGAAGAATGGCTAATAGTGGGCCATTGAAGAATAAAATTGGTGCGCAATGCAGAGAGCTTTTCGCAATATACAGCGTAATCAGTTTCTGCCTCACCTAAACAATAAGCCTGTACCTCCATTTCTTGATGCGCTTGCACATATTCAGCGCAGGCATCGTTAGGGACTAAAATATCATCGAAATCATGTAAGCCTAGCGCCTCATTAAACTCATTAGAGCGTTGCTTGCATTTGATGGGATTTGACTCAGATGCTTCAATATCTTCAACATAGGCATACACTGTTAATAAGCATTCTTGATGCCTAATGTATTCTCTACGATAAGTCGCAACCTCTTCTGATGAAAACCCAGCCCACACCATATCTAAAAGGAAAATAGCGATAATTTCAGCAAGCTCAAACTCGCTATGCTGGCTTAAATCTACTGTGGCCCCAAGCCATTTTTCCCAAGGTGAAAACTTAAGGCTAAAGCCTTTGGGGCAGCCCCCATCGAAGCCAACCACATAAAATGGAATGATCCCATATTGATCAAATCGACCAATGACCAAACGAATATTGCCAACTTGCGGCTCTGTGGACATCAATTCTTGGTAAGCCAAGTGGAATGATGGCATTAACTCAATGTATTCAGGGAAAAAGCATTCCATTGCATTGCTAACGTGATCCCAACTAGATTGATTCAGTAGTTCTTTGAAAGTCATAATAAGTCACCCTCGAAACGGTTATTGAAATGCAATTGTAAAGCATAGTACGCCATATCATGTCGTTTAGGGCTGATTATGTTATTGCACATTACTTATAACTACCGCGAAAATATTTTAAAAAATTCGTTTTAAGGCGTCATAATGTGACGGAGATAGAATATATGATGGCTTCAGGTACTAAATACAACACCTAAACAATGCTGTTGAGTTTAATTATCTAAAAGAAAGGGGCATTTCGTTTTTAATCGATTATTGCGATATAGCGTAGTTGACCCGAAAATTAGCATTTTAATTATCAATCCATTTAGGAGGTTTACGATGGAATTCTTAAAAAATAAAAACAACACCCCGATTGCATATTCGCACCCATCATGAACACCCATTCGCAAGCATCGTGAACACGGATTCTTATCGAACGTGAACACCTAACCGCACCTGATCGTGAACACTTTTTGTGTGGATTGCGAATGGGTGTTCATG
>Ga0209184_1000402_pt1 | contig 47813 bp, 45 predicted proteins | sample EN8Hudsemesocosm_2_FD_184627 | JGI IMG/M metagenome (GOLD analysis project Ga0209184, IMG submission 184627) | Methane-oxidizing microbial communities from mesocosms in the Hudson Canyon - EN8C Hudson Canyon (SPAdes) (version 2) | ecosystem: Environmental > Aquatic > Marine > Cold seeps | place... | reverse complement strand
TAATAATTTACCCTAGGGTAGATACAAAAAAGCCCTAACCGAAGTTAGGGCTGCTTGCTTCCTACGAAGGAATGGTGCCGACTGCCGGAGTCGAACTGGCGACCTACTGATTACAAGTCAGTTGCTCGGTGGTGGTATATGTGTTGAATATACTGGTTTGTAGTGGTATTGGTGTAATGAACTGCAATAATTAGCACCACTATGTTTTTGTCAACAACACTGTAAATGAAAATGTTGATTTCAACTCATAGCTCTAACTTCTTGAATGAAAGCACTCAATACGTTCAATATTTACAATATAGATTTATATATCAATGATTTACGTCATTGTATTTACAACCTGTTATCTCTCTGATATAAATGATGTCAAAGGAGAAAACATGGCATTTTATATTCAAGATCCCGCAGGATTAAGCGGACAACTACTACACGATACAATTCTTACAGAAGCTACAAAATCTTGTGAAGGTGGCGGTTCTTTTGCATTTGCTACTAAAGGAGGTATTGATTTATTTTTTGATTCCCCTGAATTTAAACAATTACTTAGTATAGGCGAGTACAATCTAATTGTAGGAATGGATGCAATCACAAATACAAAAGCGATTGATGCCTTAATATACTATCAAGAAAAATATCCAAACCTTAGAGTTAAAGGATTTTATCATAAAGAAAATGGTGTATTATTTCACCCGAAATTCACTTGGTTTCGAAATTCTGAAAACTTAGATGAAGGGTCATTAATCGTTGGTTCTGGTAATCTTACACCTAGAGGGTTGAGAAATAATTGGGAGGCATACTTTGCAACACCATTATTAAAAAATCAGTTTAAACAAACTCATGATACATGGAATAATTGGTTGTCATCTCATGCACAATTTCTACTTGATTTAAACGACCCTAAAATAACTGAGCAAGCAGTTAAAAATGATAAAATGTTTCAAAAATTATTTTCTGAAAAGGTTAAAGAGAAGAATAATCAAGATGGTAACGAGTCGCCAAAACCAGTTATTATTTCAGAAAATCATCATCCTCAAAATAATAGGTACCTTGTAGTCGAAGTTCCAGTAGGGAGAATCAGAAATACTCCATCTGCATATACCCAAGCAAATTTGGGGCAACAAGCTTTTCTTGATTTTTTCGATATAGATATCGAAACTGAAGATAATGTGTATTATTTTCAGCACGTTACTAATCAAGGAGATATAGAGGAACTGGAGAGTAGGTCACCAATTATAAAAGTTAATAGCAGTAACTATAATTTCAAACTAAATGCTACATACGATAAAGGACGTCCAGAGCCTGCGACACCCCCTATATGTATTTTTACTGAGATAGGAGTAAGAACTTATCGATATAGATTTATGTTACCAAGTGACATTTCATATGATGTTCTAAAACGTTATTTGCTTTCCCAGCCATCAATTTCGAAAGGCTTTCACAAATACATCGGAAATCAATCAGATTTGTATACTGTAATTCCCGATGCAACATACCTCTCTGCACTACTAGCAGAAGAAATGTAGTGAGTTAGTTTTTATTTGAGGTGGAAAAAAAATGAAAACCTCCACCTCCTTCCCATCCAACATCTAAAGATATGCCACCAGATTCACCATCAACTACTTGTTTCAATCTTTCTGCGCAATGGGTGATGGCATGTTTTCCTTCCTCTATTCCAATATAAGGTCGGTTCATTTTGTGAGCGACTGCGGCTGTAGTTCCCGACCCCAAATATGCATCTAGTATTTGGTCACCTTCATTACTTGCTAGTTTCAATATTTTAGCAATAAGTTCTTCTGGTTTAGGTGTATCAAAAACAGGTTCATCTTTAAATATTTTTAGAATATGCTTTTTAGCACTTTTAGAAGTACCTACTTCTTCTGCTAACCAAAGTGTTTCTGGAGTTAGACCTTGTTTCCCATCTTTTAGAAATTTTTTCTTTCTTGGTACACCTGTTCCATCAATTCCGAACCAGATATTTCCATCCCTTATTTCATTATTCATTCTCTCTTCATTGAATGCCCAACATCTACCATTAGGTGGATTATGTGTTTTCCCTGAAGGTGCTGTAATGGTGTAATATTGTGTCTTAGCGGCGTGGCCATTTTGAACATTCACTGAAACTGATTGCCAAAGACCTCTGGGGTCGTTATCTGGGTTTTTGTATCTTGATTTTACTTCTTCAGTTAAGGGGCTAAGGTTTCTTTTTTGAGCAAACAATTTTGGGTTTTTGGCGTACACTAAAACATATTCATGATTGTTAGAAAATGTTACTCGATTTTCTCTCGTTGTTCTGTGCTCCCATATGATAGTACTTACAAATTTATTTCTACCTAAAAGTTTATCTATACCAACTTTTAGGTAGTGCACTTCCGTATCATCTATCGATATCCAGATACTTCCATCATCTTTTAATAACTTGAATAATTCTGATATTCTAATTAATAGGCTGTCTAGCCACTTTTCATGCCCAGCATCATCATCATAATGAAAGTATCTTTCGTTATTATTATATGGAGGATCTATATAGATACATGTTATAGATTCCTTTAAGTCGGTATCATTTAACATCTTTAAAGTGGTAAGATTCTCTGCATTAATAATTGTATTTTTTGAGCTTTTCTCACCATAGGAAAGTTTACTATTTTTTTTAAGTTTTGATAACATAATGACTGAATTAACCATTCCTGAAGTAACTACTAATTTTAAACATACTAAGAAAATACATGATTCAAAGAGTGATAATTTGAAAAATAAAAATTCTGTATTTCGACCTATTCATTATCTAGGAAGTAAATTAAGACTGCTAGACGAATTAGATTTTTTTGTTAATGATACGGCTCCAAATTCTAACACTTTTTGTGATCTTTTTGCAGGTTCTGGAACTGTATCTCAGCACTTTATTCCTTCTCATAATGTTATTTCTGTAGATATTCAAGAATATTCAAAGGTAATTTCATCTGCTATATCAGCCCCTTCTAATTCCATTTCTTATAGTGCTTCTGATTTTGTTGAAAATTGTAAAAAAACAAAACAATATGAATTGTTACTAATCGCATCAGAAGAGCTCAGAGAATTTGAAGATATAGCAATCCAAGCTGCTCAAAATAATGAGTTAAATTTGTCTTGTGATTTACTTGAAGATGGTTGTGTTGAATACTTTAAGTTAGGTGAATCTAAACCTAAAAATCAAAATCTGTTTAACTTTATAGAAGCATCAGTTAATAAATTAAATAAACTGGATTTGATTGACTCTAAAGATTCGATGGTCTTTAGATATTTTGGTGGAATTTATTTTTCATATCATCAAGCTATATGTATAGACTCTATTTTATTCGAAATTAATAGGCTTCCTAAACAAGACAAAAATACCTTTTTAGCAGCTTTGTTGAGTACGGTTAGTGATATTGTAAATACAGTAGGAAAACAGTTTGCTCAACCCATAAAACCTAGGAAGTCTGATGGAACTCCAAAATCTACTCTAAAGAATCAACTTAAAAAAGATAGATATAAAGATGTTTATATAGAATATGAAAAATGGTTAAATAAATATTTATGTTTACCTAAAGCCGTTAATTCCCATATTTCAATTCAAGATGATTTTGGTGATTTTTTGAAATCTAATAAAAATAAAATTGATATTTTTTATGCTGATCCTCCGTATACAAGAGATCACTATAGTCGATATTATCATATTCTTGAAACAATCTGTTTACGCGATAATCCAAAAATTTCAAAGGTTAAAATTAACAATGTAACCTCCTTAAGCAGAGGGATTTATAGAGAAAATAGACATCAATCACCCTTTTGTATTAAGTCACAAGCTAAGGGAGCTTTTGAAGTATTATTTTCTAATGTTCAAAAACATGGTGCACCTTTGTTGTTGAGCTATTCTCCTTTTGAAAAAGAAAGTAACAATCGTCCAAGAGTTTTAGGAGTTGAAGATATAGTTGCTTTAGCTAAAAATTACTTTGAATCTGTTGATGTTTATTCTGTTGGTGATTTTTCTCATAGTAAACTAAATAGCACTCAAAATAATTATATAACTGTAAGTGCCGCTGAAGTTTTAATTGTATGTAAATAAAATTCCATTATTGTAAGTACGTTCAGTTCGTAATAGAGTTAATTACATATTACAAATAAAGTAAATAAAGTAAATAAAAAGTCATAATTATGAAAGAAGAAGATTTTTTAGATTTGAAAACCCATTTACAAATGGAAATACAAGGGTTTGTTCTTGTAAAAAACGAACAAAACGAAAATATATATGAAGTGCTGTTGCGCGAAAAATATATAGAAATAATTGAAGAAAACTCTGGTATTGATAATAAGGATTTAGAATACAGAATTACAGTTAAAGGAAAACCATACTTTAAACATTATGATAATTATCTGTGGATTAAACCTCACGCAGTTCACTTTATAGAATCTTTATTGGAGTGATGTAAACCATCACCATAGGATTAAGTATCCTTTGTTACCTCACCATTTCAGTAACTTAATAATATAGTTACACCACTCACTAGCACAACTACACATCAAAATTTCATTTTTAACGATAAATACCGATGAATTTACCTTAACAACCATCGAAATATTAAAAATGAAATTAATTGAAATAGTAACACCAAGATCAACCAAAACGATTAAACCGTTAAAGCCTAAAAAGTGTTTGAAACTTAAAAAATCGAATAAAATTAAACCAGTTAAACCAAATAAAATTTAACTGGTTATTGTGATTTATTGTTACTTACTATGGTGATTAACAACCAGTTCATAAAAATCATCACTAATTTGATCGGTATACCAATAGTAATCTTTAAGGTAATTCTGTTTTTTAACAAGTTTTTCTAAAGTATTAACTTGTTCGATGGGAATTGCGTATGGAGTTGTCACTCTATCGAAGACGAGATTACGGTGTAATAAAACAGTGTTACTTTCTATACGTGGTTTTACATATTGTTCGTGTGTACTTTGAAACATAATATTCTTCCTAAGAAGTTAAAGTTATACAAATCCAACAAATGGATCTGTGGTTATAAATTAATAACTAGTGCTCCTCAGCGGGGTCTATTATACACACCCTATTCCATTGTAAAAGGTTATAAATCAACTATTTAATATAAAAGATTGTTATTAACCAATAGTAATTAATAGGTTATAAAATGAGTTGTTTTCAATTGATTTTTTTTGTTGTTAATTATCAATAATTAACAGAAGGTAAATTAGGTCTACTCAATTTATAAAATCATGTTATCTAATAGTCAAATTAACGAATTACACCGATTTTTACAGGAAGATATTTCTTTATTAAAACTTGTAGATGATCAAATACCTGAACGAGTTAACTTTTTTTTAGAAAATATTTCGGGTGCAGAATTTTTATCTGAAAGTGAATACAAAAATTTAGTAGAACGTATTATTAATCCCTCCGTCTAGATATCAATACACCACGGTTTAAAAACTAACCTCATCTATATCAGGATATCGAGATCCCCTAACTACTTTCACAGCAACAGGTAAGGAAAGGGGGATCTAACACACCATAATCTGCGTTAGATCCCCTCAGTATTGTTTACCTAATAACCACCAGATAATTAACTAATGATCAAATCACCTTCATTATAGTCATTAAGAATATTTTTCATTTTATTAGCAACCTGTGAATTCTCTAAATGGGAATAACGCATGGTTGTGCTTATATTTTTGTGCCCCAATATATGTGCTGTCTCTTGAAGAGACATTCCATTTCTAATTAATTTTGTTGCTGCATGATGACGAAGATCGTGCAATCTGAAGTCAGTGATACCACAATTCTTAATCGCTTTCCTAATTGAGATAGTAGAATGTTTCCTCGGATTTATACCTGATTTATCCGTGAAAACCCATACATCATTAACCTTATTATCACTTCTTCTTTTTAACACCTCAAACACTCTATTTGACATCATCAACACTGTTTCATTATTAGTTTTGGTTCTTATTAAATTGATAGTTTGCAAGGTCAAATCAACCTGTTCCCATTTTAACTCTGCAACCTCTGAATACCTTGCCCCCAAGTCCATTAGTAACAACACCAGATCATAATTATCAATACGTTGATTTAGTAACTGTAATCTTTCAGTTGAAGGAGTTAATTTAGAATAATATTTCGGATTTCTCGGTGACAATTCACTTAATAAATTCAACTCCTGTTCTTTAGTTAATGATTTAACCCTTTTGTTGTTTATCTTCAATTTCGGAAAAATAATCGGAGATACCTGAAAACCCATTTTCTGTGCATACAACCATGCTCCCCTTAATTGGATCACATTGTGTTCAATGGTTTGTGCAGCCCTATTTTCCCTTTTTCTTTTTAATACAAATAGCTCAACATCTTTCGTTGATAATTCATGCAATGGAATATCTTCAAAATATACTTTAATAGTTCGAATCTTAGATAAAATATCCTTATGTGTTTTCATCTCAATTTTAGAATCTGCAAACATATCTAACGCGTTGTACAACATTATTTGCTCAGGGCTACCTAAATGTTTTTGGTCACTTAAATCTTGTCGTATCTTGCGTTCAATCTCTAACGCTTTAGCCCTATTTTTTGTTCCACTACTACGTTGAAACTTTTTACCATCAGATTGAAACCTAATCTGATAATATCCATTCTTCATTTTTAAAACACTCATTGTTACCAACCACTTGTTTATTAATTACTTTATATACTTACTATCCTCCTTTAGTAGCTCAACAATCAACGGTAATACACAAGAAACCTTTACCCAGTTTTGGTGTTGTTATTATTAAATTATTCAGTGATCGTTACCCTCAATTATTAACATAATTAAATGGTTAAATTAATAACTTAACCACCAGTACAGTAGTGATTTACATTCACTATTTTTTATTAAACATCACTAACAAAGGTATTACACATGAATCCAACAATCCTGAAATTTTCTAATGGTCAAACACGTGGTTTTATCTACCACATTAATAATTTTAGAATTGAAATACGTTCACCATCAGGATTTACTCTCGGGTGGTTCAATCCCACCAGTAATATAACTTACACGTCAAATGGAATGGTTGGTTTTGGTGATTTACTTACTACACTGTTGTAGTCATTTACTTGGTTGGTATTGATGAAGATAAAAATATAGTGGTGATTGATAATTATTAACTATAGATCTTAGATATTAATATTAAATAGTTTTAGTAAATAGATTATCTTTTTATCCATACACTAACAACACCGTTATATAACGTCGATAACACCAGATAATCAACTATCTGGTGTTATCTACTACTAACTTAACGTTACTCCATTAAATCACTGTCAAATGTTGTATCACGTTCATCATCAACGTTAGTTACCACCTCGGTTGAAAACCATTCGTCAGATAATAATTTCCTCCCTTTATTCTCAGGGTCGTCGTGTATATAACTCTCCTCATCTACCGTACCTTTAACCGATTTTGAAAAGTAACCTGTCCCCATCGTTATACGGTTATCGATTGTTTTAACCTTATGCGCTTTATAAACTAGTTCAGGGTGCTTCTTCCTAATAATTTCTTTTAACTTAGCGTCAAATGTTTGTTTACCCATTGGGTTTCTGGTCCCGTATTCCTTACACTTAACCACATATAGTTCAAACGGTGTCTTATGATCAATATATTTAAATTTCGGGTGATCAAATACATGCTCAACAATCCACTCTAACGGTCCAGCTTGTGCAGCCATTAATGCTTCATAATCTTGTCCATGCAATGCGCTTGGTGTTGTTGTTAAACCATCAACTTTTTGTAAAATATGGTGTAACCACATTGCCACTTGGTTTTTATCTTCAAGTAAATGTTTACTCTCATTCCACCAATTAACAGCTTCTTGGCGATCTTCAATAGCTTCAACTTCCATCACATGATCAATAATAGATCTATCAACCTGTAATATTGAAAACCTTCTATCGGATTGATCTCTACCTAAATAAACAGCACCCAAAGCCCCGTTACCACCCGTGAAATATAATGCAATGTTATCTGCTCGGTAGTTTTTACCATACTTAGGATCAATAACTAACGATTCTTGCCCTATCATTGCTTTTAACTGGTCCATATTTGCTTTATCAGATGATGCTTCATCTAGTAATACTGCTACCATTCCTGATATTAAACCGTTGAAGTTACGCATCTGCTCTTGTCTGATAGCAATAACTTGTTGCTTACCGTACAAAGTACCTAATACTCGTTCAACCAAAGTGTTTTTACCTGCACCACCTTCACCGTATATAACAATACAGGGTAGGGTATAATCTTCGGGGTAAAGGTATTTCCATGCAATTACCTGTATTAAGTGAAGCATGTTCTCGGTTTTATTATCACCTAATGAACGTATTAAAATATCAAATACTGAATGATACTCACCTTCTTTAGGTGTCACCCAGTGATCACGTCTAAAGCGATTTAAAATATATGATGGTTGTTTTTTTGCCGATAGTGTTTGAGTTCGGTAACTACGTCTAAAAGTTTGTAACCTCTTTTGAAGAAACGGTCTAGCACCCTTAATACCCGCTAAGAATTCACCGTTAATAAAATCAGGTACTTTGTAGTCAACCCAGATACCTTGGTTGCGTAAATATTCAGTAAGAATACCTGCATCTGCAATATAGTAGATTAGTCTTTCTGCAATTAATTCATCAACAAGATCATATAATGTTGGTTCTTCATCTTTAATTAACCGTTCAACTTCTTCTTCCTTGAGTGTACGTTCATCAAACACAACCTTTAACTGCTTCTTACGTTCATCGTCAGTTAATTTTTCATTAGCTTCGATGCGTTCAACTTTTTCATCTAATAACTCAATTTCTTTTTTTACAAATGCTATATCTTCACTGTTATCAACTTCACGTTTTTGATAAATAAAAATATCATGTTCTTTTAAATAATTAATAACCACACCTAACGAGAAGTCATATTGCTTTGATGATTCCCACTTCTTAATACAGTCACTAGGTGATTTTGATGGTTTTAATACCGTTGATGCTTCAATAAAGCCTTGAACAGTGAAACCACTGTTATGAAGTGCTCCTGCAATCTGATACCACTTATCATCTTCAACACGTTCAGTTTCTAATAAACCAGAAATAATTGCTTCACGTTGCCCTGTTGTTAACTCTTCATGTTTAACAGCTTTTGAATCAGTATTAACTACTTTTTCTTGGTTTTCATCAAACGATAATACATCTACAAGCTTACCAATATTACTCCAGATTTTAGCGTGTTCTAACATGTGTTCAGGGCATGATGGTGTAAAAAAGACTCTACCTCGATCAAACGTTGTTTTATCTGCACTACCAACCCAATTAAACAGTGATTGTTTTCTACTAGTTATTTCTTCTTTATCAACAGGTGATTTTAATAAAAAACAAAGTCTAAACTTTTCTACATACTTCTCACCCTCGACAACATCTTCATCGTTCTCTGGTTTAGGATTATGTCCAAAAGATGTATAACCAAGATATTCATAATCTTTGAAGTGTTCCGTAGCTTCATCAACTGTCATACCATCGTCAATATCGACAATTAGTACATAAACATCTTTAACATTATTAGCACACCGTTTAACAACCGTAATACCGTTATCATCTGTTGTTGTCTCAACACCATCATCCTCAAGTGACTTGTAACTCACTGTTGAGATACAAGTCCCTTGCGATTTGTTACTAATTACATCGTGTTTATCGACAATAAAGTCATTTTGAAAGTCACCCCACGTCATTACTTCCATTTTTTCAGGTGTAACGATGTTGTCTTTGGGACTTTTAAATAAAACCACAGAAATAGGGTTAAGTTGGTGGTTGTTTATGTTTTGTAGATTACTCATGATTGAATTCCTCAATATTAAAAAGAATTCGAGTTTACCTATCCATTTATCCTCTGAAAAAACGGGAGTAGTAGCGATTTGACAACATTTTAGATATGTGTTTTGGTGTGATAGTTAAGGTTGTTTTATTGCTTCAGTAACCCAACGTTTAAATGTGATTGGTTTTACATTGTTTAAGAATTCATCTTGGTCACTCTCTGATACTTTACCCTCAAGGTTGATATCATCGATTTTATCTTCAAAAGGTTTCTTTACTAATTTAACCAAGTCTGTAATTGATGTTGATTTATTTTTCTTTAGTTCATCATTTACTAAACCAAAAACAACCTCCTTTTTCAGTTTATTCATTGGTTTTAAATCATGTTTAACGTCTCTTTCGTCAACCTTACTTTGATCAAAATTTCGTTGTGATAAGTCACACCATAAATCGGATAATTTAATTAATAACCTTAATTGCTCAGAACAGGTAATTAACCGTGTAATTTTAACAATTGATGTAACCATAGGATGTTCTTGTGGATACACCTTAATCAACTCTCTCATTGCCAGTAGTAGTGGTATTTTAATGAAATCAATATCAATTAATTTATCATCAACACCTGTTAACACTGTTCTATTTTTATACTTATATATCCTATCTTTTGTTCCTGATAAAATATTAAACTCTACTTCATTACCCATCTGAATTGATACATCTTCAACATACCTAATTAGTTCATCGGGATCTTGGTTTAACCTGCTTTCTTCATCTTTTAATACGTCTAACCCCCAGTTATTGGGTTCATAGTTATCACCCTCGTAACCATAAAATGTTTTTAATTCTGATAAACATTTATCAATTAACTGTTCAACATCAGGGTTAACAATTTGGTTTACTTTATAGTTTTTAATAAATTCTGAAATTAACACTGTATTCCCTCATTGAAATCATTTTGTTGTTGGTTACTTTGGTATTTGTTGTGTTTGGTGGATAAAAATATACTGTTGATCTGAAATTCTTTATATCTCTATAGATCATTATTTAAATTATTATTTTTTATAATATTGATTATCTTTTTATCCATACTACATCAACACCACGTCTACAGTGATATACAACCAGATAATTGTTTTATCTAACACTATCCCCGTTATCTGGAATTAACTAATTAACACCACATCAGGGTAGGTTACACCACTAATACACCACCCAATTAAAATTATTAGGGTTGCATTTATAAAGGGATAGGGTGAAGTTATCACCGTAGTACCACGGACTAAACCGACTTGACCCTGCACCATTTATTACACCACTAATAACTCCATTTTAAAGGGGTTAAATGTAATAAAAACAATATTATATGGGTTTTATAACCAATTAATTAATAGGGTGGCACCACTTGATGAAGTTACACCACTGGTATTTTTCAAAATTGACGGGAATTCTACACTATGAATTACTTCGAATTGAATTGTTAATCTGGTGATAGGGCGCAGATACTGTGGTGTTTAGTGATTAATTGAATTTCTGGTATTTGGGTAAGATTTTACCCTAGCGATAGATACAAAAAAGCCCTAACCGAAGTTAGGGCTTGAATGAATGGTGCCGACTGCCGGAGTCGAACTGGCGACCTACTGATTACAAGTCAGTTGCTCTACCAACTGAGCTAAGTCGGCACACAAAGCTGTGTGCAGTATCACTTTTTTATAAAGTAATACTTTGGCACCGAAATAATACTTAATATTGCTATTGAGCACCATTTCTGTAAATGGTGCCCCGACCCGGAATTGAACCAGGGACACGAGGATTTTCAATCCTCTGCTCTACCAACTGAGCTATCGGGGCATCTTTATCAAGGTGATTTTTCTACCTCGTTAAGACGGGGCGTATTAAACTGTTTTTCTTTATTTCAGTCAACTCTTTTTTTTAATTAAATTGCTGTTTGTCGCTTTTTTCTGCGCTTTGTTGCTTTAAAAGTCATTTGAACTGAAAATAAATACAATTAGCATTATTTACTTGGAGGTACATAGCCTTCAATCTCAGGTTCTTTGCCTTCAAACAAATAGGCAACCATAGCTGTTTCTAAGAAAGTTCGATCATCAACATTCATCATGTTCATTTTCTTTTCATTAATTAACATGGTTTGCTTTTTTTGCCAATTTCCCCAAGCTTCTTTACATATGTTATCAAAAATACGCTTACCAACTTCACCGGGGTATAGTTGAAAAGCTAAACCTTCACCCTCTTTTTTAAGGTTTTGGCAAAATACAGAACGGCTCATAATTTTCTCTTCTTGAATTTAAGTAGTAATAGTTGTTGTGATTTCATTGTAGGCACTAATTTCTTTGCAATAAGCCAATCAATTTTTTGGTTGATGCTGCGAGACCTACATTAGCTTCACTGTATAAATCATACCATTTTTGTTTTCTTGGTTCGCTAATTTCTTGCTTATTAATTTGTGATAATTCATCTGTTTCTAATTGCGTGCAATCAATAACGATAGGTGAAATATCAAGGTGAAAATGGCTAAAGGTATGTCTAAATGTCGTTAATTCTTGTTGTGAATCTTGATTCGTGCGTGGCTTTAACCCTAATGATTGCAGTAAATCAGTAATTTCGTTCTTTTCACTTACTTCATAGAAACACCATAAACCTCCCCAAATACCTGTCGGAGGGCGTTTCTCCATTAATAAGTTATCACCTTTATCTGAGGTTATTCTTGGGATCACCATAATAGTATTTTTTTCTGGAATTTTTTTCTTTGGCTTTTTCTGAGGGAAGTCCGTTTGCTGAGAACACGCCATTGCTAAACAGCTTGTTTTTACTGGGCAAAGCTCACAATTAGGTTTACTGCGAGTGCAAACAGTGGCGCCTAAATCCATCATGGCTTGGGTATAAAACCCTGTATCAGTAGCAGGTGTTAATATTTCACTTAACTGCCACAATGCTTTGTCAAACTTGGCTAAGCCATTATATCCTTCTACTAAATAATTTCGGGCTAATACACGTTTTACATTGCCATCTAAAATGGGATGATGTTGATTTAACGATAAACTTAAAATTGCCCCAGCAGTAGAACGGCCGATACCAGGCAGAGCGATAACTTGCTCTATTTTTTCTGGGAAAATACCATGATATGTACTTTCGATTTGCTTTGCGGCTTTATGCAAATTACGCGCTCTGGCGTAATAACCTAAACCTGTCCAGTGGTGCAGTACATTATCTTCATCTGCGTTGGCCAAACTGGATATTGTAGGAAAACTTGACATAAAGCGTTGATAGTATGGAATAACCGTTGCTACTTGAGTTTGTTGTAACATTATTTCAGAAATCCAAACACTATAAGGAGTCTTATTTTGCTGCCAAGGCAAATGTTTTCGCCCTTGCTGGTGATACCAAGTAATCACTTGAGTCGCGAATTGTTTGGCTGACTCAGTGGATATTTTTACTTTTTGTAATGAGGATGGCAAAATTGGAGTATTAATGATTGTAAACTTCATTTTTAAAGATGAGTGGCAGTGTAACTAATAATTTAAGTTGACTCAAAATTTGTTTTATTGCACGGTGCTAACTCTGTATAATAGCGGCAATTATTTTTTAGTAACCATTATTATGAGGCATGCCATGAAAGTTGATGCAAAGAATCGAAGTCAACGACTACGTAAAAAATTGAGAGTTGATGAATTTAAAGAGTTAGGTTTTGATGTCGCTTGGCAGTTAAATGAAGACATAACTAGTGATGAACTTGATGCGTTTATTGATAAATTTTTTAAAGAAGTAATTCAATCTAATGGATTAGGCTTTGGCGGTGAAGGTGATACTTTGTGGCACGGTTTAATTTGTACTCAAAAGCTAGGTTCGTGTACGGATGAAAATAGAGCAGCGGTTGAAAAGTGGTTAACTGATAATGGCGCTAAGTCAGTAACAGTTAGCGATCTTTACGATGTGTGGTGGGCTGAATAATATTACGCGTCATCAATGAACTTTATGCTGCATTGTCGGCAATATTTTTCTCATCACTTATGTATCATAAGCTCAGATAAAAATATTTTGACGGCTTTGCCTAATATCCATTGATTTAGCGTAGAGTTCCGTCAATGCACTTGGTATTGCATTGTTAGTGTAATGATTTATTGCTTTAAAAAAATTTAAAAAGATAGAAAAATGACTGAAAAAGAAAATGAAAATCGTGTTCACAAAACCATTGAGCAAGCTGAGCAAGAAGGTAAGTACATTCGTAAAGTACGTAGCTTTGTTAAACGTGAAGGTCGCTTAACCAAAGGTCAAGAGCGAGCTTTAAATGAGCATTGGCTAACCATGGGATTAAATCACAGTGATGGTTTGGTTGATATAAAAGCACTATTTGGCAATGATAATCCTACTGTCTTAGAGATTGGTTTTGGTATGGGTAAGTCATTAGTTGAAATGGCTAAAGCAGCTCCAGAGCTAAATTTTATCGGCATTGAGGTGCACAAACCCGGCGTAGGTGCCTGTATCGCTTTAGCAGTAGAGCAAGGTGTAGAAAATTTAAAAGTATTTGAGCATGATGCTATAGAAATATTAGCCGATTGCTTCAGCGATAATAGCTTAACAACGGTGCAGTTATTTTTTCCTGATCCTTGGCATAAAAAGAAACATCACAAACGCCGTATTGTGCAAGCTAGTTTTGTTGAGGCTATTCGCGTGAAATTAAAAGTTGGTGGTATTTTCCATATGGCCACTGACTGGGAAAATTATGCTGAGTGTATGTTAGAAGATATGCAAAGCGCTCAAGGATATAAAAATATTTCAGAAAATAATGATTATGTGCCTCGCCCAGATTCAAGACCGTTAACCAAATTTGAAAGCCGAGGACACCGCTTGGGTCATGGTGTTTGGGATTTACAATTCTCAAAGCTGTAGAACTTGGTTTTTTAATGCGAAATAAAGGTAGGTAAGTACTTATTTTCAACAAAAAACAAATGCTGAGCATTACGTATGTTACCCGAGTCTTTAAGCCATTGTTCTGTAATAATCTCTCTTTGTAAAGCCGCATGTAATATGCGGCTTTTATATTGGCACCAGTAATATATTGTGGCTTCTTGATGACATTTGTTATTTGGAAAAGTCTCACTACTGTTCTCGCGTAATTCTTCAATAATGCTAGCAATAACTTTTTCTTTTAATTCTTCTTCAATCTTTTGTTTGAAGCGAGTAAATCGCTTAGCCTTAATTAATTGCCAGATTAGCCACGCCAATGCAGCCAGAGCAAGTACAGCGATAATTTGCATTTGTTTTCTCATGTAACAATTATGGGAGGATGATAACAATTTTTAACGATAAAATATCTGATTATTTTTCTACTATTGGGTAGACTACCAACTAAATTTAAATAAGGATTTTTTAAACTTTATGCCTATCACCAAAATACTTTTACTCATTAGCTTAAGTTTTATTACCTCTTGTGCCAGTGCTGAAAATACTATTCAAAAACTGTATAAGTCAGTTAACCCTGCGGTTGTTGAACTTCATGTTAAAGCATTAGCTGATCCAAAACAGGGACAAGCCACTTATAAAGCAAGCGTAGCGGGATCTTTAGGTTCAGGTGCGCTCATTAATAAAAAAGGGCGTATTTTAACTGCAGCACATGTTGTTGATAAAGCCACAGAAATTGAAGTGGTTTATGCCGATGGTACTAAAACTACAGGTCATGTGGTTTGGGTAGAATCTATGATCGACCTCGCTATGATCCAAGCTGTTGATGTACCGGAACACATAGAGCCATTGAAACTGGCTAAAGCTAATAGTTATCAAATAGGAGAGCAAGTTGTCGTTATTGGCGCTCCTTATGGAGTAAGTCATAGCCTTTCTGTTGGTTATTTAAGTGGTATTCGTGACGGTAAAAAAATTCCTGCAACGGATATAACCCCACGTTTATTGCAAACTGATGCATCGATTAATGTGGGTAATTCAGGCGGTCCAATGTTCAATAGTAAGGGCGAAATTATTGGTATTGTTAGTCACATTCTATCAAAAAGTGGTGGCAGTAATGGTTTAGGGTTTGTTGTTTCTATTGATACAATTCATGACATTATGGATAGTGATCCGGGAACTTTTTCTGGTTTTATTCCTTTTTTGTTAAACAAGCAACAATCTTTAGCTTTAAATAATGCTGCAGGTCATGGCATGTTAATTCAGCATGTAGTGCCGCGAACTTTGGCTGAAAAACTCGGTTTTAAAGGTGGTAATATCAGTGTTACCATTGGTCACACTTCTATTTTGCTTGGTGGTGATATTTTATTGGCAATTGATGGTCATAAAATTACAGACATTGAATCAGCCATTAAAATTAAACAACGTATGGCAAACGTAAAAAAAGGTGATGAAATTTCTTTTACTTTTCTTCGGGCGGGTGAAATGAAAACCGTTTATTGGCAAGTAGAACACACACAGTACTAGACTCGTTAAAGTGAAGTGGTTAGCTGAATTTTGCTTGCCATCTTTCTTTTTCTAAATCCCCCTACCTAGCCAATGGCAAATCCAAGTACTCTATTCACCTTGTTAAACATTCAATCCATTGCTATCTATCAGACTAAATCTTGTTCATATACGATTAAAGCATTGCTATCAAAAGATGAATTATAAAGATTTTACCTTTTCTGGCTTTTAAACTACTCTTTCTTATAGATTAATATAATCAACCAGAGGCATGTAAACTGGCGATTTATGGACAAGTGATAAAATTTAATTTATCAACGGTTAATCTGACATCATGTAAGATGTATTTCAATAAAACTAATCTATTTGTCTATTTTTTAATTATAAATCAGATTATTTTAATAATTCGTCAGTGTTTTTTAATATTAAGTAAGTATTTAACACTGCTACTGTACTATAGTGCTAACTGAAATAAATAATAACAATAATAAATCACATTAAATAAATACATTATTAAAACAAAAACAATCCAATTATTACTAGGGGAAGTTATGAGTCACCAAAAGCATTCAAATAAAACGAGCAAGAAAATCAACTTAATAACGCAAGCTATTATTTCCGCATTAGCTATTACACCACTTTGGTTAAGTGCAGCAGAAGAAAATGTTAAAAACAGCAACGTTGAAGTTGATGAAATAATGACGGTTACCGCACAAAAACGTGTGCAAAACATCATGAAAGTTCCGGTCACTGTTGACAGTATTTCCAATGAAGATATTAAGCAGTCTGGTTCAGTAATGTTGAACGACATTGATAAATTTATTCCTGGCTTTGATTTTAGTGGAGGTGATGTAACACAAGCGGGTGTAACCATGCGTGGTGTTTCAAGCCCCAATATTAGCGTGGGTGGTGACCCTTCAACAGCAACATTTTTTGATGGCGTATATATGCCGCGTGCTGCGCAAAACGTTTTATTTTCTGATATGGAACGTATAGAAGTATTAAAAGGACCGCAAGGTACTTTATTTGGTAAAAATGCCGCGATGGGAGTAGTTAATATGATCCCTAACGCGCCTAGTGAAGATTTTGATGCCTTTGTAAAAGGTAGTTTTGGCACTGATAAATTGCAGCGCTTTGAAGGTATGGCTAACTTTGCCATTACTGATAACGTTTATCTTCGTCTAAATGCTTTAACGAATACTCAAGATGGTTTTAGTAAAAACGTTTCTACTTCACCATTAAATACAGGTGAAAAGGTTTGGGATAATGGTAATAAAGACCATCAAGCCGCCCGTGCTGCCCTTAAATGGGAAATCAGCAGTGCAACCAATATGCAACTTTCTTATGATTGGGATAAGTTAGATCAAGCACCGGGTGCTGCTATAGGTTTAAGCCCTTATGCTGAACATTCATTAGACCCATTTGCTGATACTTTTGCCAATGATGTAATCAATGGCGGTGAATCACGTGATATGAGCGCATTCACATTCAAATTTAACCATGAGTTTAATGATCAATGGTCGGTAGCTTTTACCACTAGTTTCCGTGATTGGGAAACAAATAACCGCATTGATGAAGACGGCACCCAAGATATAACGCGTTATTTAGATACAGATAACCATGAAGATTCAGATATTTTCTATAATGAGTTACAAGTCAATTACAATACCGATAAGTTTAATTATGTCGGTGGTATCACTTACTCAAAAGAGAATGTTCATCAAACTACCTTTATTAGCACAACTACAGACACTGCAGCCAGGTTAGTTACGGGTCAGTTAAATGGAGAGATTCATAACGGTGTTGCTGCAGAGGTCGCGGGAATGATTGGCGGTGATACTGATGAGCATGCAGAAGCAGCTTTTGGCCCAGGCGTTACTTTTGATGGCGCAGTTGATGCTTTTTATCAATCTTTTGGTATGCCTATGGATCATTCGTGGAATGCAGCTGAATGGGCTAATGCCTTGAATGTTATGGGGGTTGCTGATGATATTATGGCATTTATGGGAATGGCAGGCGAACCTTTAACAGGTGATGTTGTTACCATGACTGGTGATGCAACATACGATATTGTTGCTGCACAAATGCAAATTGGTGAAATATTTGGCCCAAGTTATGGCGGTCAAATGTGGTCTGAAAACTTTATTAATAACGGTGAATTTACCAGTTATGGCATCTATTCAGATTTTGATTTTCAGTTAACAGATCAGTGGAATGTTTTCTTTGGTATTCGTTATTCTGAAGATGAAAAAGACTTTTCTTGGGAAGTTTCTGAAACAGAATTTACAACAGGAAGAGAGGCTATGGGGATTCCTGAAGTAGGAAACATATTATTTCCTGCCAGAGATGAGTTGTGGCAATCTAAATCTTGGAGTAAAACCACCGGACGTTTAGGTACAGGTTATATTATCAATGAGGATCACATGGTATTTGCTTCTGTAGCAACGGGTTATAAAGCCGGTGGTTATGATTCTCTAGCTTCACCACATAGTGAAAGTGATGGCTCAATTATCATTGATCCTGAAACTGGAGATGTTCTCGATGTTTCTTTTGAGCCAGAAGAATCATTTAACTTAGAATTAGGTTATAAAGGGTTACTTTTTGAAGAAGTTACCACAACATTAGCATTATTCCATAACATTCTTGATGATAAGCAGACCAGTAGAGAGTCTAAACCACCAGGGCAAGCACAAGCACTACCAACAATTGTCAATGAAGATTGGGTGATTGATGGTTTAGAGTTGGGCATGAACTGGACGGTAACAGATACCTTTTCTACCGGTTTTGTTACTGAAATTCGCAGTACTGATATAACCACAGATGCATTCTATAATAGCAGTGGTGAGTTAATTGAAACAGGCTCGAGTACAAGTGATACAAGTTCTACTTATACCTTAGTGGCTGATTGGATGCCTGATCTTGGCACCGGTTTTACCACGTTACATGTTGATTATGTTTTTAGAGAAAATACTAGAGGTTTAGAAATTGGTGAAGCGGAATGGGTCAAAGATATTCCTAATTATTTTGATGATGAAAAATTGTTAAATGCGCGACTTTCTTGGATTAACGATGACGAAAATATAGAAATTGGCCTTTGGGGTAAAAACTTACTAGATAATCGTTACTCGGGTGGTCCTGGCGGTCGTACTCAAGATATTTTGGGCACGGGTTACACCAGTGTAAACAGAGGACTTGAAGCCGGTATAGATATTCAATACTCGTTCTAAACGCCTTTTCATCTATAGTTAGATTAAGCTAAGTAAGACTTAGTTAAGCGAAGAAAGCCTCGAATTATTCGGGGCTTTTTATGTTCAGGACGAACGGGGAGTTTTTTGCTCCTGCAAAAACTACACTTCCACCATCTTTGGCTGTCGTATTTCGCGGTGCCATGACGTCACATGGATGTGACTTATTAGAGAATGCAGGATGCACATTCTCCTGATGGCAAAGAGCGTGTATTGCCTTTTATCTTACACCTTTTATTAAGTCATTAAATATCTTGAAAATATTTTCAATGGTAAAACCAGTATCATTTATTTACTTTAGTGTTTAGACTGTTTGTTCATAATAAGCATATTAAAATTTTCCTGTTTCTGTCATGACACTATTTTTCTTCCATCTCGCCCTTGCACAAATGATTATGTGCAGCTTAATACTGCTGCCTTTATGGCAAAAGAATCAATCTATTCGCCTGTACATCTTATTAATGGTTTGTGGTAGTGGTTATGTTTTAGGTGAAATATTCAGTTCTCAACCTGATAATTCAATTATACAGTGGCTTGCCTTTATAGCCGGAAATGCTTTGCCTGGGGTTTTTTGGTTGGTAAGTTTGAGTGTTTTTAATGATCATGTGGTCTTAAAACGTTGGCAATATTCGGTAGCATCATTAACCTTATTGGTGCCCTTGCTATCGAAAATGGCACAACTGGTTTTTTCGTTTGAGCTTAGTAGCCACGAAGCTTTTTATGGTTTAATTAAGTATGGTGCAATGTTATTAGAGCTGGTATTAATTAGCCATGCTCTCTTTATTGCCGCCCAACAATGGCGTGATGATTTAGTGCAAGAACGCCGCTATATTCGTGGTGGAGTTATCACTGTTTCTGCCTTGTATATTTTCCTAGTGATTATTTTTGAACAGTTATTTAAATTGCAGTGGACTGGTTTGTATTTATTACAAAGTGTGATGGCTGCGCTGCTTATTATTAGTATAAACTTTTTCTTATTTCGTTTACGTAAATCCAGCTTATTTGTAACGGTCACTGACAGTGTAAAATCTATTTCGCAAATAAAAACGCCGTCAAAAGAATTAGCTCGAGTTATCGAAGCTATGGTTGAAGAAAAGCTGTATCAAACAGACGGTATCACGATTTCGAGCTTTGCCAAGCATTTATCTATTCATGAATATAAACTTAGACAACTTATTAATGGTGAATTGAATTATCGAAATTTTAATGACTTCCTTAACTTCTATCGTATTAAAGAGGTCTCTGAAAAGTTAATTGAAGCCGATTATATTCAAACACCAGTGCTAACGTTAGCGTTAGAAAGTGGCTTTAGAAGTTTGAGCTCTTTTAATAAAGTGTTTAAAGAAACCCATCAAATTACACCAACGCAATATCGAAAAAAATATCAATAATAGGCGTTAAGGCTAACGCAAGCTCACAAATGCTGAGTTATTTTAGAATTCGTCAGGTATTTTTTATAATAAACAAGCATTTCTTAGTATGCCTTTCTATAGTTAAGCACATCCTGTTCTTTTTTTAGAAAGTGGTTTGCTAATGATTAATAAATTCGCTGGTTTTATTGCTAGTACTTGTCTTGCTTTTTCCTTTCATAGTTTTGCCTTTGATAACAGTCAAGCAGAATCAAATGAGTCAAATGTAAAAGGTAAAGCCCTATATCAACAATGTGCTGCTTGTCATGGTCAAAATGGCGAAGGTAATGAAGCATTAAATACTCCGGCATTAGCAGGGCAATTTGATTGGTATTTATCAAGACAAATTAGCAACTTTGCTAAAGATATTCGTGGCGCGCATGAAAAAGATGTTTTTGGCATGCAAATGTTAGCCATGGCAAAACAGTTAGATCCAAAAAAAGATGTTCCACACCTTAGCGCTTATATTCAATCACTGCCGGTAGTAAAAACACAGTTTACTGAATCGGGTAATATGGCTAATGGTAGTCGCTATTACCAAGGTAAGTGTGGTGCCTGTCATGGCGGTACCGCTCAAGGAAACAAATCGTTAAACGCTCCTAAATTAACGGGGTTAAGCAAAGCCTATTTACAGCGTCAAATGTCAAATTTCTCAACTGGCATACGAGGTACTAAAACAGAAGATAAGCTTGGCAGACAAATGGCAATGATGGCTAAAACAACATCAGGGCAAGAATTAAACGATATTATTTTCTACATTCTTTCACAAGATAACCATGCTCCAAGTAATAGCTCGGCAAGCAAGTAGTCATATTATGAATATATTATTTAGAATCATATTTGTTTTGTTACTAGCGTGTAGCAGCGTAGCTAGCTCTGTTGTAAATGCGACTACCGAAGAAACAAGCTCATTTACTTTAGCGACAAATTGCCCACCAAGCTTTGAATTGACAGAAAAGGGCGTTTGCCTTTTAGTTAATCAATACCAGTTTTACGACTCAGTACAAAATCGCGGCTTAGGCGGCACACAAACCTCTCTACCGAAACACCGCGATGGTTTTACGCCAGCACAAATTGATCTAGGTCGATACTTGTTCTTTGATCCTGCATTGTCAAAAGATGGTTCAATCTCATGTGCTAGCTGTCATCAACCCGATAAAGGCTTTAGTGACGATTTAGATCGCAGTGTTGGTATTACCGGTGAAAAAGTAGGTCGTAGTGCTCCTACGTTATGGAATGTTGCCTTTTTAGATAAATTCTTTTGGGATGTGCGTGCCAATACATTGGAAGAGCAGGCTCAAGGGCCATTGTTTGATGAATTTGAAATGGGTAATACTCCCGAAAATTTACTTAAAACACTTACCGAAAATAGTGAATATGTGGCTATGTTTGCTAAGGCTTTTCCTGATGAAAAAGCACTTAAGCTCGAACAAGTTTATACCGCTATTACCGCATTTCAGACTTCGCTAATTTCGTTAAATAGCCGCTATGATCGTTATGCCCATGGCTATCATGAGGCATTAACGGAAAATGAAGTAGCGGGGTTAAATGTTTTTCGCTCATTCGTAGCACGTTGTGCAGAGTGCCATCAGCCACCATTATTTACTAATAATCAAATAGCGGTAATAGGCACACCAGAGCCTGAAGGAAGAACATTTGATATAGGTGCAGAGAAAACCTATGCATCAATGAAAGATTCTAACAAACTTCGTGGCTCATTTAAGGTGCCTACCTTAAGAAATATTACCAAGTCAGCACCTTATATGCACTCTGGTCGTTATGATAATTTACTCGATACGGTAAAGTTTTATAATGATGGCCGCGGTAATGCTGTGCCTAAAGGAGAAGATTTATTATTACATTGGCATATTTCAGAGCCGGATTTAACTGATGAAGAAATGGATCTTATCGTTGATTTCTTAGGAACATTAACAGATGAAAGTTTAACCCCTGCTATTCCATCAAGGGTTCCTTCAGGATTAGCGCCAATAGATAATAATTATCAAAAAAGTATAACAAGTAAAAACTTAGAACTAACTAATAGAAGTGGAGAATAATATGAGTTCAGGAAAGGTATTAGGCGCGATTTTGATCGTTGGTGCATTTGCCGGAGGCATGTATTTTGGTGGTAGTCAAAATAGTACTCCGGTGATTACTAGTTCTCAAGGTGGCGCTAGTTACGGTGGTGGTTATGATAAAGCTGCAGACAAAGATATTGCTTCAGGTAAAAGCAAAGGTGCTGCTGCAGAGCGCACGGTTGAAGGCAAAACTATTGTTGTTAATGATGGTGATACCATCATGGCGGCAGTAAAAGCGGCTAAACCTGGTGATACTATTCAAGTTATGCCTGGTACCTATCATGAAACCGTTTATGTTGATAAAGATGATATTCGTATTATTGGTGTTATCAAAGATGGCGAGCGTGCCACTTTAAATGGTGAAGGCAAGTTAAATGATGCTTTTTTATATTCCGGTAACAACTTTGTTGTCGAAAATTTTGTCATTACCAAATACAAAGGTAATGGCATTATGGGGCAGGCGGGTAATAATTTTGAAATTCGTAATAACATTATCGTTGATACGGGAGTTTACGGTATTTTTCCTCAGTTAGGTAAAAACGGTATTGTTGAATATAACGTTATTTCAGGTATTGAAGATGCGGCAATATACGTAGGTATGAGTGACAATATCCATGTAGCTTATAATGATGTATTTGAAAACGTTGCCGGGATAGAAATTGAAAACTCTCGCCATGCCATTGTTGAAAACAACAATGTTTTTAACAATACCGGTGGTATTCTAGCCTTTATTACTCCAGGTTTACCGATTAAAACCACTTATGATGTTATTATTCGCAATAACTTTATTTATGACAATAATCATAAAAACTTTGCTGCAGTAGGCTCTACTGTCGCGGGTATTCCAGCAGGTACTGGTATATTGATCATGGCAGCTGATGATGTTGTTGTTGAAGATAACATAATTAGAGGTAATAAAACCGCAGGTATATTAATAACAGACCATAATAATGCGCCAAATACTACTATTGATCCTGAGTCTGACCCAAGCCCTGATGGCGTAAAATTACTCAATAATTTAATGTTAAATAATGGTTACGATACAGCGGATCAAGTGAAACTGTTAATGGCATCTGAGTTGAAAACAGGTAACCCAGATATCATCAGAGTGGGTAGTAGCAAGGATAGTTGTATTATCAACCGTCATCGTTATATTACCGCTGGTGTTGATGACTGGAAAGAATGTGAATTTACCAACACTGATTCAATAGACACTTATCTATTAGATGAGCCTGTACCACCTCGCGTTATTGATCCAAAAGAGCGTGGTAAAATAGCTTATTTAGGTATTTGTGCGGGTTGTCACACTTATACTGGTCGAATGATTGGTCCTCCGGTACAAATTATTCAAGCGCTTTATATGGATAACCCACAAGGAATTGCAGACTATATTAATAATCCAACTAAGAAACGTGATGATTATCCTGAAATGCCACCGCAAAACTATTTAGATGAAAAAACACGTTTAGCTGTTGCCAAACAGATGTTGAAAATTACAAGATAAGTTTCTATTTATAGATAATAGATTTTAAGAGAGCTATAGCCATTTTTGGCTATAGCTCTTTTTTTAATTACTCTTGAGACTTATGAGGAGGAAAGTTTGCTAATAGCCCTTTAACCGTTGCTGACACGGCTTGGTTGGTTTGTTCCATTGTTAAATCAGCATTCGTTTCATAGCTATCACTACCGTGCCAAATCGCTTTGTTTGCATCGCTCATGTCGATTATTATTTTAGTCACAATGTCTGCATTACTATTGATTGGTACACTAGTATTAACTCCAATGCTTGATCTGGAATTACCGCCCATTCTTGATGTACCTAAGCCAATACTAAATGATGAATTGCTTTGTTTTTCTTGTTCACTAAAACTGACTTGAATGGTTATATCAGCGCTATTTTGGTCAATAAACACATGTTTAGTTAAGCCTTTTTCAGCTAGGGTTGTGTCAATTGCTGTTTGAATGCGGTTAATCATAATGGGATTTGAATCAACAGATATAGCTGTTTCAGGGCTATATTGATAGCTAGTGAATTGTTGAAAATTTGTATTAGGATTAAAATCAATATAAACCGTTGGTTTACTGCTGCAAGCAGCTAATAAAGTGAACAAGAAAGAAATAAAGAAAAGTCGTTTCATAAACTAGTACCAATAGGTTTACTGTAAAATTGAAACATCATATACCCAATCTTTTCTTTAATAAACATAACTTTGTTAAATTATCTATTCTATTGTTAATGTGCTGTTAATTATAACTGTTTGAGTTGACTTTTATCTTTAACACGCCTTAAATGGTTGTTTACGGATGAAAAATATTTATGTCAATGAGCAGCATTAATGAATAAAGCGATTGAAATCAATGACAAACTTACCAAGCGATTGTTGCTCTATATACTATTATGCAGCACTTTCGTTTCTGTGTGCTCAACACTCGTTCAGCTTTATTCCTTTTTCCAAGATGATTTAACTCTATTAGAACAACGCTTTGATAATATAGAAAAAAGTTATATTCCTTCTATTGCTAGTAGTTTGTGGGATTTTAATAAGCCACTAGTTGCTCAACAAATTCAGGGTATTGTTGATTTACCCGATATAGGCTTTGTTATCGTTGAGAATGATTTTGATTATCTGCAGCAATTTGGTAATTCTGAAATTATTGCTAAAAGGTTTGTTGAATTTCCAATTGCTTTTGATGGTAAACATGTAGGCAAATTACAAGTTTATGCTGACTATCAAGATATCTATCAGCGATTATGGCAACATGCTGGTTTTATATTGACTACTGAATTTATTAAAATTTTTATTATCGCTTTTTTTATCATTCTTATTGTTGATAAGTTGATCATTAGGCATTTATTTCAAATTATTAATTATGCTCAGGAATTAGCTAGTCACAATTTAGATGAAGAATTAATCTTGTCTAATCGTCCGATAAAAGAAGATGAATTAGATCACCTTGTCAATGCAATCAATAACATGCGCATCAAACTTCAAGATGAAATTGTTAAGTTAGAGGGCGCAGAAAACGCTTTGCTTGCACTAAATGGTGAATTAGAAGTTAAAGTTCATGACAGAACCTCAAAATTAGAAGAAAGTAATCAACAACTACAAGGCTCGCTCGATAATTTAACGCTAGCGCAAGATCAATTAGTACAATCAGAAAAAATGGCATCCTTGGGCCAGTTAGTTGCAGGAGTTGCCCATGAAGTAAATACACCTTTAGGGATTTGCGTTACATCAATTACTGCTTTAAAAGAAAAAGTTGAGGATTTACAAAAGGCAATAGACTCACAAGAACTGACAAAATCTTTTCTTACCGATACACTAAATTTGTTGGTTGAGTATGAGCAAATAATTGAGCGTAGTTTAAATAAATCTGTAGAGTTAATTCGTAGCTTTAAATCTGTTGCGGTAGAACAACATACCGATCCTGAAGTGAACATTAATTTGCATCAGCATGTTTACGATGTAGTAAACACAGTTAAAACACTATTTAAACAAAAAAGGTATCATATCAAAATTGATGTAGATAAAGACATTAGATTAATAACTTACCCTAGTGCTTGGAACCAAATCTTAACCAATTTTTTGATGAATTCTCATATTCATGGTTTTGAAGATCGCCATGAAGGTGAAATATCTATAACTTTTACTAAAAGTAATGGCTATCTAACTTTAGTTTATACCGATAATGGCAAAGGTATACCTGAGGACTTTAAAAAGCGTATATTCGATCCCTTTGTTACCACCAAACGTGGCCAAGGCGGCTCAGGTTTAGGTTTGAATATTGTTTTTAATTTAGTGAATGCTAAGTTAGGTGGCACTATTAAGTCGCTTGAATCAGAACAAGGTGTTTGTTTCAAAGTAAAAGTACCAATAGTGCAAGTAAAAAAAAAGAAATTGCTAGCTAATGGCTAATGCTATTTACATTCAATTCTATCGTGCCAATGTCGCTGTAAAAACAAGCAAATATTGACTTTTCTTACATAAATCTATAGTATTCCCGCGCTTTAAAATCTAAGCAAAAAACTCTGTTATCGCCTAAGCTTGTTAGACTTAGGTGGCTTCATAGTTATTAACTTCATGAATACACTTTTTACAGGGTATTCAATATAACCAATGAGATAAAAATGTTTGAATTACATGCCAGTAAAGTGTCAAACCTGAAAAATGATGTATTGTCGGGCTTAACCGTAGCCTTGGCTTTGGTACCAGAGGCTGTAGCTTTTGCTTTTGTTGCAGGTGTAGAGCCTTTGGTAGGACTATATGCAGCATTTATGGTTGGTTTAATTACCGCTATATTCGGTGGCCGCCCAGGTATGATTTCTGGAGCAACTGGCGCTATGGCAGTTGTTATGGTTAGTTTGGTGGCTATTCATGGTGTGGAATACCTTTTTGCTACGGTAGTGTTGACCGGCATACTGCAAATACTGGCAGGGATCTTTAAGTTGGGTAAATTTATTCGTTTAGTGCCACACCCTGTTATGCTAGGTTTTGTTAATGGTTTAGCCATTGTTATCTTCTTAGCGCAACTTGGCCAATTTAAAGTAACAAACAGTGCTGGCGAGTTAGAGTGGTTACAAGGCTCTCCAATGATGATTATGGCAGGGTTAATCATTTTAACTATGGCTATTATTCATTTTCTACCTAAATTAACCAGTGCTGTTCCTTCTTCACTCGTTGCCATTGTTGTGGTGACTGTACTAGTGCAAAGTTTAGGACTTGATACCCGTACTGTTGTTGATTTTCTTCGTGATATGACAAACGATCCAGCAGCATCTATTGCCGGTGGTCTACCACAGTTTTCTATTCCCAATGTACCTTTCGATCTTGAAACATTAAAAGTTATTCTTCCTTTTGCACTCGTACTTGCGGCTATTGGTTTAATTGAATCATTATTAACTTTAACGTTAATTGATGAATTAACAGGCACTCGTGGCCGAGGTAATAAAGAGTGTATCGCCCAGGGCGCTGCAAATACCGTTACTGGATTTTTTGGTGGCATGGGCGGTTGTGCCATGATTGGACAATCTATGATCAATGTAAATTCTGGCGGCAGAGGTAGAGCTTCAGGTATTACTGCAGCATTAGCCTTATTAGGCTTCATTTTATTTGCATCAGGTTTAATTGAGATGATTCCGCTAGCTGCATTGGTTGGCGTTATGTTTATTGTTGTTATCGGTACGTTTGAGTGGTCAAGTTTCCGTATCTTGAATAAAGTACCTAAAGCAGATGCTTTCGTCATCATACTTGTTTCAGGTGTTACGGTTGCAACTGATTTAGCGATAGCGGTAGTTGTCGGTGTCATTGTTTCAGCATTAGTATTTGCATGGGAACATGCAAAACATATTAATGTAAGCCGTAGTACAAATGAAAAAGGTTCAACAGTTTATGAAGTAACGGGTCCTATTTTCTTTGGCTCAGTGGCTACTTTTTTAGAGCAATTTGATGTTGATAATGATAGCGATGATGTTGTTATTGAATTCAAACGCTCTCGTGTTGCCGATCATTCTGCCATAGGAGCAATTGATACCTTAGCTGAACGTTATCTAGCTAAAGGTAAAACGCTACATTTAAAACACTTAAGCCAAGAATGCCTGATATTGTTAGAGAAAGCAGGAGATTTAGTTGAAGTTAATGTTATTGAAGATCCTGATTATCACATTGCCACGGATAAGCTTGGTTAAGATTGTCTGTTGAGTTAAATATTAAAATATGCGCTGATAAGTTATACTTAACTTACAGCGCATTTTTATGTTCAGGATGAACGGTATTTCGCGGTGACAGGACGTCAAAGAGCGATTATGGGTTTCCATGGGTAATAAAGTTAAATGCAGTTAGAGTTCTTTGATGTTCCAAGCCCTTGTGTGGGCGTATGTCAATCTGATGAAAAGGGGTTCTGCCTTGGCTGCATGCGTACGCGTGATGAAAGAAAAGAATGGACTAACCTTGATAACGATAATAAACAAAAAGTAATCAAGCGCTGTATTCAAAGAAAAAAACGTCAAAAAAAGAAAATGTTACATAAAACTGTTGAAGTTATAACTGTTCAAGAACAACAACATCAAGCAGAACAACCTTCGTTATTAGATCCACCTAGAAAAACAAAAGTGTCGAATGATAGCGATCTAGATTTCGGTGATTTTGAACTGTAATATTTCTCACTCTTCCTATAAGAAAACTGTTGCGAGTATCGATAATTCTAGCTATTATACGCGCTCTTCGAAACATCATTTCGTTTCAAAGTTTGATTGAAAATGCCCCGATAGCTCAGTTGGTAGAGCAGAGGATTGAAAATCCTCGTGTCCCTGGTTCAATTCCGGGTCGGGGCACCATCCTATTTTCAGCAAAAAAATTAGAGGTCATAAAGCCCTAATTATTGTCTCCTCCAGTCTTAAAAAATAATCCAGTTAATTTGACCAAGGTAGAATATTCCACATCTTGAAAAAATAACAGTATTTATATTCAGTATTAATGCACGATTATTCAAATTGCTTGATGTATAATTGCCGCTATCAGTTATACAAAATAAACATCGTAATTAGAAAGGTATTAAACTTATGTTTTCAAAGTTAACACAGTTACCAGCAGATCCTATTTTAGGTTTATCTGTAAAATTTAAAGCCGACGTCAATCCAAAAAAAATTGATCTTGGCGCTGGTATTTATAAAGATGAACGTGGTCATACCCCAGTTTTATCCTGTGTAAAAACAGCTGAAAAATTTCGTCTAGAAAATGAAAATAGCAAAGCCTATTTAAGCTCTGCAGGTTCGCCGTTATTTAATGAAAAAATGACATCACTAATTTTAGGTGATCATAAGGTTATCAGTGAAAATCGTATCCGTACAATCTCGACTCCAGGTGGAACCGGAGCCTTACGTACCGCTGGCGAATTTATAAAAACTTGTACACCTGGAGCTACTATTTGGGTAAGTAATCCTACTTGGGCAAATCACCAAGGTGTTTTTACCGCCGCTGGTTTGAATGTTAAAACTTACCCCTATTATGATTATGAAAATAACGGTTTAGATTTTGAAGGAATGCTTGCCGCATTAAAGCAAGTATCTAAAGATGATGCGGTGCTATTACATGCTTGTTGTCATAACCCAAGCGGTATGGACTTGAGCAAAGAGCAATGGCAGCAAGTCGCAGATGTTGCTAAACAAGTTGGTTTTATGCCTGTTGTTGATATGGCTTATCAAGGTTTTGGTCAAGATTTAGATGCAGATGCTTTTGGCTTAAGGTTAATGGCTGACACGGTTAATCAAATGATCATCTGTAGCTCATGTTCAAAGAACTTTGGCTTATACCGTGAGCGCATTGGTGCTTGCTCTATTATTGGTAAAGATTCAATTTCTGCAGACATTATTAACTCGGTATTACTTTCGGTTGTTCGGGTTAATTACTCTATGCCTCCAGCACATGGTGCTGCAATTGTAGAAACCATTTTAAATTCAGCAGAGTTAACAACTCAGTGGCACGGTGAGTTAAAAGAGATGCGTGACCGTATTAATGGTATGCGTCAACTATTGGTTGAACAATTAGCTGCTAATGGTGTTACACGCGATTTTAGTTTTATTACAAAACAAAATGGCATGTTCTCTTTCTTAGGGATTGATAAAGCTCAAGTACAACGTTTACAAGATGAATTTAGTATCTATATTGTCGGCTCTAGTCGCATTAGCCTTGCAGGAATTTCACCTGATAATGTTAGCTACTTAACGCAATCTATTGCTAAAGTGCTCTAATTACTTAAACCACAACGCTTAGAAAATGCACAAAAAAGCCCGCAGTTAATATATTAACTGCGGGCTTTTATTTGTTGGCTTGATTAGACAAAATCTCTAAACGATTTTATTAGCTGTAACAATCACACCATCAGTATCTGCATAAAGGTAATCGCCGTGATTAATTTCAATACCACCAAATGTTAAACTAGTGTTTCTTTCACCTGACGTTACTGGAATGTATTTTCTAGAACAAGTGCCCAGAGCATACAAAGCAACGGGAATACCGGTTATTTGAAAAGTATCTCTAATGTAGCCATTTACTACGATGCCAGCATAGTTATTTTGGTGAGCAAACTTCATCAAATTTTCACCTACTACGGCAAAGTATTCTTGGTCGACGTCAACGACAACAACTTTTCCTGAGCCATCTTCATCTCGAAGTAGTTTTATTAGATCTGAATTGTTTTTATCTAATTTTATGGTAACTATTTCGCCTTGGCATTTGCTTGCGCCACCATAGTTTTTATAGCCTGCGCCTAATACAAATACCTTGTCGCTGTATTCATCACAAATATCTGCAGTAAAAAAGGTCATAAATTGTCCTGTTCTTTTTTTATATAGGGTATAAGCCAGTATTCTAGCATTTTAGGAGTGTTTTAATAGATTATTTGATACCATATATTCAACAAAAATGAATAGTTATACGTTGAGCGTAAAATTATATGAAAGTAGTAACAGGCGTAGTTGGTAACGATATCCATGTGGTCGCTAATCGATTAATCGAACTCTCTCTAAATGCCAGAGGATATGAAGTATTTAACTTAGGGGTAAATACTTATCTTGAAGAGTTTTTTGATGCGGTTGTAGAAACGGGTGCAGATGTTCTGATGATTTCTTCTCTTAATGGTGAAGCTGAAGGTTGGAGCAGAGAAGTAAAGCTACTGAAAGCAAAATATAAGAATTTAGATGATCTTATTATGATGATCGGTGGCAACTTAGTTGTAGGTAGCGCCAATGCAGAAGATATAATTCCAAAATATAAAAACTACGGATTTGATATTGTTTGTCATCAAGTAGACTTAAATACTGGCCTTGATTTGTTAGAAGCTTATATTCAAAACAGAGAAATTAAAGACAGAGATACAAAAGAGAGTAATGAATAATGAGTTTGCTTCAAGAAGAAAGAGAAATAATTCTGAGCAATGAGTATGTTGATACTTTTGACTTTGCCGAAGTGGCTGAGTTTGTTAAAAATGCCAGCAAAGATCTGTTCATATCTCATCATTTTAAGAAGAAAAACAAAATGTTGGTGCAACCACGAGGTGGTTTTCCCACTTATAAAAAGCAATTTGCGCTTTATGAATTTTTTGTTGATGCCAATGTTGATGTACTGCCGTTAACCATCGATTCTAATACACGACTCAATGACTATGCCACGTCAAAAAAAATGCTGCGTTTAAGTGAAGAAAATGACGTTGATATGCTTAATGGTTATCCTTTAGTGAATCATGGTTATAGAACGACCCGTAAAATGATTACTCACTTTAATAAACCAGTGAGTTTACGCCACGGCACACCCGATGCTAGGTTATTGATTGAAACCGCAATTGCTTCAGGAATTTTTGAAATAGAGGGTGGGCCAATCACCTACCTTTTACCTTATTCAAAAAACTTCCCATTAGATAAAGCCTTCCTTTATTGGAAGTATGTAGAAAGAGTATGTGCTAACTATTCAAAATTGAATGAGCCAATCAATAGAGAGTCCTTTGGTCCGTTAACCGCTACCTTAGTACCACCATCAATCACTATTGTTATTCAATTACTTGAAATGCTGCTTTCATTAGAGGAGGGGGTAAAGTCTTTCTCTGTATCATTTGCGCAACAAGGTTCTATGAACCAAGATATTGTCACGGGTGCAGTGATTAAAAAATTAGCCAAATATTATGCTGAGCAGATTAACTGTGGTGATGCGGCTATACACTTAGTTTATCATCAGTGGATGGGGGCTTTCCCAACCAATAAAGATTATGCCGAGCAGCTAATAAATATGTCTACGGTAATCGCTTCAATGGTTGGTGCAGATAAAATCATCACTAAAACCAGAGAAGAAGCTTCGGGCATTCCAACCAAAGAAGCGAATGCTAAAACTGTGGCTAATACGCAGTACACCTTAGGAATTCTAAACGGTTTGCCTAACGTGGTTGATGAAGAAGAAGAGGAAATGTTAACCCTGCAGGTTAACGCTATTATGGAAGCGGTATTTAACGACCCAGCAGATACGCTATGGCGAAAAGTTTTCAACTCTATTAAAAACGGTATTATCGATGTGCCTTTTTCTCCGCATATTATTAACCACAATAATATGATCACCATTAGAGATGCCAAGAAAAATATCAGAATTATCAAAAGGGGCAATGTGCCAATTCCTGATCGCTGTTATGCATACGATAAAGCGCAATGTGATTTAACCAAAGATACCACCAGTATCGTCAACGATATTATTCACGATATAGGAATTATGCAATGAGTAGTTTAGCAGTAGAAACAAGTAATGAAAAATTGCTTATTGATGTTGGTAGTACTTACTTCAAGCTCAGCACCTCAGCAAATATTGAGCAGCATTTTAGAGATTTTAACAAAGATATTTTAGATGATCTTATGCATAAATGCGGTAAAACGATTGAGAGTTTTGCTAAAAATGATGTCCATATTTGTTCATCAGCTAATGGCGGATTAACAACATTAATTATCGGTGTTACCAATACTTTTTCGTTAAAGTATGCCACTAATATTGCCTTTAACTCAGGTATCAATATTATCGATACTGTGCTTTTTCAAGATATTGAAGATTACTCTCTGCCAAGCGATCTTATTGATGTTGTTATTATTGTTGGCGGCATCAATTCAAACGGTAATATTTTCTCTACGAGTTTATATAACTACTTAGCCCAGTTACGCTATTCAAATATTGTTTTTGTTGGAAATGAACTTGATGCGCCAGCAATAAAAGAAAACATTGAAAATGTTGATATATTGCCAAACATTATTGACGACAGGCTTCATATTGTTGAAGAGCATTTAAGAGAATATTTAACTAACCTTTATCAAAAAGATATAGAAGGTAAGGAAGATATCAAACATTTGTACGATATTACTTCAAATCAAATATACCCTACGCCGTACATAGTAAATAAAACGTTGCCATTAATTGATGCAAAATTTTCAGTGGTAAACCCTTTTATTCTGCTTGATATTGGTGGCGCAACGACGGATATTCATTATTCAAAAGATTTAGTCGATGATAATTTAGTAACCGAAAATGAATACGATAGATTAGTATTTAAAAAACTTGGCGTGTATAAGTCAAAGCAGTCATTAATCTTTGCTGCCAAAAGCAATGAATTTGTTTATGAATTACTAATGCATTTAAAAGTTACAGAGAACATTTTTGAAGAGCAAAGTGAAAAATCGACAAAAATATTGATGCAACTGGCTATCTTTTTAGTTTTATGTAAAATTTCACATTATAGAAAAGCCTATATAAATTTAAAGCTACTTGCCATTAACTCTATTGTATTAACAGGTGGTATAACCAAGGTATTAACGAGCGACGAAATAGAAGATGTTATTTCGTTTTTCTATAAAAAAATCCTTAATTCAGACCATAACCCCGTGACCGTTCTTGATAGTAATTATGATATTTGGACACTTGGAACTGTTAATGTTTAAAGGAAGAGGAAAAGAATTATGTCAATAAACTGTATAAGAACACTTCTTGAAGGTGCCGTGCATGCTCATAGCGATAAAGCGGCCATAGTTTATAACGAAAAAAGCATTACTTACGCCCAACTGTTTGCCAAAGTAAACCAAGTAGCCTTTTACTTAAACGAGTTAGACTTGCCAAAAGATTCACGCGTTGGCATTTATTCTACTAAAGGTATTGAGCAAGTTATTGCTGTGTTGGCTATTTTGTCGACCGACTACATTTTAGTGCCACTAACAACATTGTTAAAACCCGAGCAGGTTGAATACATCATTAACGATTGTGATATTAAATGTATTATCACCGATAAGCTTAAACTTGAAAGTATTGAAGAAATAGATTTTGATGGTCATATCATTTCATATGAAACAGCTAGTAAGGGGGTACCGTCATTTGAAGAAATATTTAAATATTACAATAAGCCTTATGCATGTGATATCAACGGTCACAGCAACGCAGTAATTACCTATTCTTTTGGCGTGTCTGGTACACCTAAAGGTATTGTCATTTCACATCGCAACTTGATAGATTCTGCTCGCGTTGTTTCTCAATATCTTCAGCTAGAGCATGAAGACGTTATTTCTGGTTTACTTATTTTTAATCTTGATTATGGCTTAAACCAAATCTTTTGTACCTTGTATAAAAAGGCAACATTAGCACTTCACCGATTTATTTTACCTGAAGACTTTTTCAATCATTTAATCAACGATAAAGTGACTATATTACCCTTAATGCCGGTTAATATTTCACAAATGTTTGATGAAGATATGCATCGAATTCCTAGTGCCGAGCTTTTTGCTGGTGTTAAAACGATTACTTCTTCAGGTGGAAATGTTACTGCTAAAATGATCAAAGACTGTAAAAACACTTTCCAGCAAGCTGACTTTTATTCAATGCATGGTCTTACTGAAGCATTTCGCTCAACTTATCTTGATCCCTCACAAGTGCAAATTAGGCCGGATTCAATCGGTAAAGCCATTTCTGATGTTGAACTTTATGTTATCAATGAAAACGGCAAGGAATGTGGTGTTCGAGAAGTAGGAGAGTTAATTCATCGAGGCGGTTATATTTATCGTGGTTTTTGGAATGCCCCGGAGCAAAATGCAGAGCGATTTAAATCAGTACAAATTTTAAAAGATGTTATTAATCTTGAAGGACAGTTAACTGATGAATTGGTTGTCGCTACAGGTGACTACGTATACAAAGATGAAGAGGGTTATTTCTATTTTGTTTCTAGACAAGATGACATGATCAAAACACGAGGCTTTCGAGTTTCACCTTTTGAAATTGAATCTGTGGTGGCAAAGAATATTCCACAAATAGAGAAGTGTGCTGTTTTTGGCTTAGATAACGAGCTTATTGAAGAAGAAATTGTCATGGTTTACTCAGCGGTAAGCGAGATAACCGAAAAAGAAATATTGTTTGAGCTGAAAAAACACCTTGCTTCTTACATGATACCAAGCCGAGTGGTCTACAAAAAATCACTACCCTTAGTGCAAAGTGATAAAAATAAAATTAATAAAGAAGCGCTAAAGAAAGCATTATTATCGGTAAGCTAACAAGGGTTAGTATTTATTAATTTCTAAATTAGAGTACCGTTTCGGCTGTAGAGGTATTTAGTCATTATCCTAGATAATAAAGAACCTAACTTTAACGTTAGGTTTTTTTGTTTATGCTACACATACCAATAAATCATAAAAAAGTGGCAAGCGGCTCCACCTAATACAAACAGGTGCCAAATAGCATGATTAAATGGTATTTTCTTTTGCACATAGAAAAACACACCAAGCACGTAAACTAACCCACCCACAGCCAATAATTTAACGGCATCACTTGGTAACACTTTATATAGTTCACCTAAAATAGTAAAAGATATAAAGCCCATACCAATGTATGTTGCTAAAGAGATTTTTTTATATTTATGGCCAAGCTTAATCTTAAAAAAGATGCCACCTATGGCAATCGCCCAGATAACAGCCATTAAGCTATAACCAAGAGTTCCTCGCATACTAAGCAATAATAATGGTGTATAGGTGCCAGCGATAAGTATGTATATTGCGCAGTGATCAAGTAACTTAAATACTTGTTTTGTTCGTTCATTTGTTACGCCATGGTAAAAAGTTGATGCAAGAAAAAGTGTTAGTAAACTTGAACCATAAATACTAAAGCTGATAATGCGCATGGTGTCATTGCTAATTGAGTAACCTACCGTGGTATTGGTAACTGAGTAGCTTAGCAATAATACTAATGCAGCAATACTAAGCAAAGCCCCTAAACCGTGACTAAGCGTATTAGCTAATTCTTCATTTTTACTATAGCGTTGTATTTTATCTGTCATAAGCATATCAGGAAGTTTCAGCGTACACATGTAAGCTGTTTTGTAAACAATAACAGATAAGACTAAAAAAGTGAAGTGATCAGACCAGAGCTTTACGGATATGTAAAAAGGGTAAGCTAGCTAAAGTGGAAGGTTAGCCCTCGGAAAGAGAGCTAAAATAAAACAAGGTGTAAAGCGATAAAACTATAAAGCTAATTCTATAACCATTTCTTTTAATTCATCTTTAGAAATAGAATTACTATGATTTTTGTCAAATCGATTAAAGATAGACTCACACATACGAATGCCTTTGTCTTGTAACAACACGTCAACGAGTTCAACGAATTCTGTACGGCTAATTACACCGTCTTTATCTTCATCAAACACTTCAAATAACTCATCTACCCACTGATTCAATTCCATGAGGGTGCCTTAGATAATTAGAGGGAAATCAATATTTAAACTTTATCTTTTATTAGGGCGTTTGGGAATGAATTTTTGTAAATATTTACAAATTGATAGATTTTAAATAATAGTGAAATCTAATAGAATAGTTCTGTTTTGTAAAAAAACGGTAAAAAATAATAAACAATACGGAAAGATAAAATGATATTTAATCGGATGGCTATTCCTTTGGTGATCTTGCTTATAAGTTTTAATACTTATAGCGAGGAGCAACGTTTCACGCTTGAAAATTGCCATGTTGATGGTGTTAAGGCTCAAGTGAAGTGCGGCAAATTATCAGTTCCAGAGAACTACAATCAGCCTGATGGCGAGCAGATCAGTATCAATTTTGTAGTCTTGTCAGCAATAGACAATAGCGATAATAAAACCCCTCTAATGTTCTTAGCTGGTGGGCCAGGACAAGCAGCTGCAGAATTAGCTTCTGGCTTGCGTCGTGTCTTTAATGAAGTACGTAAAACTCGAGATTTGATCTTGGTTGATCAACGCGGTACTGGGCAGTCGCATCCGCTTCAATGTGAAGACCCGATAGAGCAAGATATTTACGCAATGACGCCTGAAGAGTTTTCGGCGCAAGATATTAGAGATTGTCTTGCTACTTTCCGTGGAGATTTAAGCCAATATAATAGTGAAAATGCTATCCGAGACTTTGATGCTGTGCGTGCTGCGCTTGGCCATAAACAACTTAATATTTATGGTGGTTCATATGGAACTCGTGCGGGACTTGTTTATATGCGGATGTTCCCTGAATCTTTGCGTAGCGTTGTGCTTGATAGTGTAGGACCGATAGAAGTACCCATTGGATTATTTGGACAAAGCTCAGCAAGATCTTTTAATTTATTATTAGATAACTGTCAAAAAGAATTAAGCTGTCGAAAAGCATATCCTGAACTTGAAAGAGAATTTAGAACCTTATTAGCACGTTTAGCACTACAGCCTGCTCAAGTTAATATTGCTCATCCTCGATTAGGAACACAAACTAAATTTGTCATTAGTGAAGCGAAGTTATTGGGAACTTTGCGCATGCAATTATACTCAGTAGCAACACGCTCATTAGTACCTTTGGTTATTCATCAAGCATATTTGGGGAATTATATGCCCTTAGCTGGTTTAGTTGCGCAATCAGAAGGAGGGCAAGGAATTTATCTCGGCTTGCTATTTAACATCGCTTGTAACGAAGACTTCCCTAGAATATCAGCAGCAGATTTTGAACAAGATGCCAATAATAATTTTGGAGGTGGTGATAGTCATTTTGGCTTTAAAATGGTTTGTCCACTTTGGCCTCAATATCGTCCAGGTGAAGAATTCTACCAAACAGTAATCGCAGATATTCCCACCCTGATACTATCAGGTAATTTGGATCCTGTTACTCCGCCAAGTAATGGTGTGCACAGTGCAAACTCATTACCTAATAATCATCATATTATTGTTGAAAATGCTTCACACACCGTTGCTATGACTACTTGTGCCAGTGATATCATCAATGAGTTTTTGACAAGCCTCAAGCCTGGAGAGTTAGATGAATCTTGTTTAGAAGATGTTCCTAGTGAATCTTTTATGACTAATTTAAATGGCGGAACTCTAATGGATGAAACAACTAATAAAAAGCTCTCTGCAGAAATACAAGGAGGTAAAGACTGATGATACAAGTAAATAATTTGCGTAAAACCTTTGGTGGTGGCAAAAAAAGTCTTTTTAGTAGCCTAAGTAATAGTAAAGAACAAAGCTCTGTTATCGCCCTAGATGGTTTATCTTTTACTGCTAATGATGGCGAGATTACGGGAATTCTAGGCCCTAATGGAGCAGGAAAAACTACCTGTTTACGTACTCTTTACGGTTTACTCAAAGCTGACGAAGGAAGCGCTACGATTGATGGTATTAACGTCGTTGAAAATCCGCTTGCTGCTAGAGCACGTTTGGGCATCTTTCCTGATAAATTTGGATTATATGAGCGTTTAACTGCTTATGAGCAGATAGATTATTTTGCCAGTATTCATGGCTTACAAGGTATTGCTAAACATCAAGCCATTGAAACAGTGCTTAACGATTTAGAAATGACTGAATTAGCCCATAGAAAAACAGCAGGATTTTCTCAAGGTCAACGGATGAAGGTAACGTTAGCACAAGCCCTTGTTCATCAACCAAAAAATTTCGTTCTTGATGAACCAACACGTGGCCTCGATGTTATGAGTACAAGAGTATTACGTAACTATTTAGCCCGTTTTAAAGAAAAAGGTCATTGTATTTTATTTTCTTCACACGTAATGCAAGAAGTGGCGGCTTTATGTGATCGCGTGATTATTGTTGCCAACGGTAAACTGGCAGCAGAAGGCACACCAAGTGAGCTCTGTGAGCTAGCAGGCGAAACACATCTAGAAGAAGCCTTCGTTAAAATTATTGGTTCAGATGAAGGAGTCGCGGCATGATGAATATAAATATGAGCCAATTTAAAGTACTGCTAATCAAAGAGTTAAAAGAAGTGTGTCGAGATAAACGAGTCATGTTATCTGATGTTAGCGCGATGATGAATTGTTCAGCTACCAACTTAGTAAAATGTTTAGTTAAAGGAGTAGCAGCATGATCCAGTTCAAAGCACTGCTAACCAAAGAGTTAAAAGAAGCGTTTCGAGATAAACGAGTCATGTTATCTGATGTTAGCGCGATGATGAATTGTTCAGCCACCAACTTAGTAAAATATTTAGTTAAAGGAGTAGCAGCATGATCCAGTTCAAAGCACTGCTAACCAAAGAGTTAAAGGAAGCGTTTCGAGATAAACGAGTCATGTTATCTGATGTTAGCGCGATGATGAATTGTTCAGCCACCAACTTAGTAAAATATTTAGTTAAAGGAGTAGCAGCATGATCCAGTTCAAAGCACTGCTAACCAAAGAGTTAAAGGAAGCGTTTCGAGATAAACGAGTCATGTTATCTGATGTTAGCGCGATGATGAATTGTTCAGCCACCAACTTAGTAAAATATTTAGTTAAAGGAGTAGCAGCATGATCCAGTTCAAAGCACTGCTAACCAAAGAGTTAAAGGAAGCGTTTCGAGATAAACGAGCCATGATGATGGCGATGATGATGGCGGTGATGGCACCGGTGATGATTTTTGCGATGTCAAAAGTGATGATCAAAGAAGCAGTCGAAACACCTGCAATATATTTGAAAGTGACTGGCGCTGAACATGCACCTAAACTAATAAAAGCGCTTGATGATGAAAATATTTTAATGTTTAGTGATGTGCCGAGCGATAAAAAGATTATTTGGGATGATCGTAATCTCAGTTTAACTATTCCTGATAGTTTTAATCAGGATATGTTAGAAGGCAAACCCATTGATATTTATTTAAGCGCCGACTTTAGCGAGAAAGCCAATATGTCTCCTGTGCGTCGCATTAAAGATACTATCAATAATTATTCGCAAGTTATTGGCTATAAGCGTTTATTAGTACGTGGTATTGATGTACGTTTGTTGCAACCAATAAAAATTATCGAACAAGATACTTCTCTGCCAAACTCAAATGCAATGATCATTTCTATGATGCTTGGTTTGTATTTATTGATGGCTGCTTTTATGTCGGGTCTTCCGGTGGCAATTGATGCAAGTGCTGGAGAGCGAGAGCGTAATGTTTTGGAAATGCTATTATGCCAACCAGTCAGTACTATTAAAATTGTTGCAGCTAAATTATGCTGTGCCAGCTTAATTGCTTGTATTGGTGTGTTGTTAACCTTGAGTTTAACGACGTTTTCAGTCAGCTTTATTGATTTAACTAAAATTGGTGCTAGTTTTAATTTGGATACTTTTACCATCACAGCATTGTTATTACTGTTATTACCTATTTGTTTCTTTGCTTCAGCCTTGCAGCTTTTCGTTGCTTTTCAATCTAAAAACTTTAAAGAAGCACAATCAATGGTGTCTATGATTATTATGTTGCCGGCGATGGTGCCTGTGATCATGATGTTTGTTGATGATAAACCTAAGTGGTTAGACTGGTTACCTATTTCTGGTCAGTCACTTATTATGGAAGATCTTTTCAAAGGTTTACCTGTATCTTGGGCGCTACTAGGCTTTACGGGGTTAGTTACTATAAGTATGACGTTCTTATTAGTATTGTTGATGGCTAAAAAATTACGTTCAGAAAAAGTTGTCTTAGCTTTGAGTTAGCGTTGATGCAAGCATGAATATTTCATTACGGCACTTTTGTTGGTGTGTTTCTGTTTTAAATTCAGATACTGGTGCTATTTCTGTATTTTGTTTGTTGAAATGTGTGTTTTTATCGGTTATATTCATGTGTAGATGGAGTGATGTCAAAGCTGAAAGTTTTTAGGGTTATGTACTTTTCCAATATTTAAACGCAATTAGCTATAAGTCAGGTATAAGACAAGACAAAATGAACTAAAACTCAACGGTTTTAACGTGTACATTTTGAGCTAAATCAGGCAGAATACGCGGCATTATTTTTAGTACTTTTATTGTACGGTACTCTTAATTGTATAGTTAAGGCTACCGTCAGAACATGCAGCCATTCACGGTTGCTTATTTGAGGAAGAAACATGTTTACACGTGATATGAATATTGCCGATTTTGATGCGGAACTATATCAAGCAATGAGCAATGAAGTTGTTCGCCAAGAAGAGCATATTGAACTAATTGCTTCTGAAAACTACTGTAGCCCGCGTGTACTTGAAGCACAAGGTTCACAATTAACGAATAAATATGCTGAAGGTTACCCTGGCAAACGTTATTACGGTGGTTGTGAATATGTTGATGTCGCTGAGCAATTAGCCATTGACCGTGCTAAAGAATTATTTGGCGCTACTTATGCCAATGTTCAGCCACATGCTGGCTCTCAAGCAAACGCCGCAGTTTTTCAAGCACTTGTTACACCCGGCGGCAAAGTTTTAGGTATGAGCTTAGCACATGGTGGTCACTTAACTCATGGTTCTCACGTAAACTTTTCAGGGAAATCATATGAAGCTTTTCAATACGGTCTTCACCCTGAAACAGGTGATATTGACTATGAAGAAGTTGAACGTTTAGCAAATGAACACAAACCTGAAATGATCATTGGCGGTTTCTCTGCGTTTTCTGGCATTGTTGATTGGGCACGTATGCGTAAAATCGCTGACAGCGTTGGTGCCTACTTCTTCGTTGATATGGCTCACGTTGCCGGTCTTGTTGCTGCAGGTCTTTACCCAAACCCTGTACCACATGCACATGTAGTAACGACTACAACGCATAAAACATTAGCTGGTCCTCGTGGTGGTTTAATTGTTTCAGGTTGTGATGATGAAGTAATTTACAAAAAGCTAAACAGTGCTGTATTTCCAGGTGGTCAAGGCGGCCCATTAATGCACATTATCGCTGCTAAAGCGGTAGCATTTAAAGAAGCATTGGCTCCAGAATTTAAAGTATACCAACAAAGTGTTTTAGATAACGCCAAAGCTATGGTTGCCGTATTACAAGAACGTGGTTATAAAGTGGTATCAAATGGCACAGATAACCATCTATTATTACTTGATTTAATTGATAAAGATATCACAGGTAAAGATGCTGATGCGGCTTTAGGTAGAGCACACATTACAGTAAACAAAAACTCAGTACCTAACGATCCTCGTTCCCCGTTTGTAACCAGTGGCTTGCGTCTTGGTACGCCAGCTATTTCTCGTCGTGGTTTTGGTATAGAAGAAACTAAAGCGTTAACAGCTTGGATGTGTGACATTTTAGATGACATCAATGACGAAGCCGTTATCGCACGAGTCCAAGGTCAAGTTAAAGAGCTGTGCTCTCGCTTCCCTGTATATAAATAATCACCCAACTTGTTGCTGTAAGCTCTAATTCAGGTGTCAAAAGTACTCATTGACTAGCGTCAACTCCGTGCTTTTTTCTTTGAATATGAACCATACAGCCTAAAGTTGAATAACTATTAGTGGAATAGTGGGTATACAAAACTAATTTACTAATCACAGTAAATTTATATTAAAATGGTCGCAATTAGCGACCATTTTTGATCTTACTTTTTGAAATTCGATACTCGTCACATGCAACTTATAACTTACCGCAGGTAAACCATGTTTTGTCCATTTTGTAGCGCACAGGAAACCAAAGTAATTGACTCGCGTTTAGTTTCAGACGGTCATCAAATCAGACGTCGTCGTCAATGCTTAGCCTGCCATGAGCGTTATACAACCTTTGAAACGGCTGAATTAGTGATGCCTCGTATTATCAAACGAGATGGCACCCGTGAACCGTTCAATGAAGACAAAATGCGCAGTGGCTTAATGCGAGCATTAGAAAAACGTCCGGTAAATACCGAACAAGTTGAGTTGTCGATCAATAAATTAAAATCACAAATGCGCGCTACTGGCGAACGAGAAATTACCAGTGAAATGCTTGGTAATTTATTGATGACTCAATTGAAAGAGTTAGACAAGGTAGCTTATCTCCGCTTTGCTTCAGTATATTTATCATTTGAAGATATTAGTGAATTTGCCGATGAAATAGCTCGCTTAGGTAAAGAAAGCCTTAGCAGAGGAAAAAGCGGTAAGAAAAAGGCTGATAAAAAATAGGGTAAAGGAAGTAAAGTGTTTAGCGAACAAGATCATCACTATATGGCATTAGCTATTAAGCTAGCCAAACAGGGGCATTATACTACTTCACCAAATCCTCGAGTAGGCTGTGTTCTCGTTAACGATGTGGAAGATAAAGAGCAGGTTATTGGTTCAGGCTTTCACCAAAAAGCAGGGCAGGGGCATGCAGAGGTTAATGCACTACTTGACGCTAGAAATAAATATCCACACTTAGTCAAAGGCGCCACAGCTTATGTTACTTTAGAGCCATGTAGCCACTTTGGCAGAACTCCACCATGCGCCCAAGGCTTAATTGATGCTGGTATAAAACGTGTTGTCGCTGCTATGGTTGATCCCAACCCAGAAGTCTCAGGTCGTGGTTTGAAAATGCTTGAACAAGCTGGGATTCAGGCGGAATTTAGTTTATTAGAAAGTGAAGCTAAAGCACTAAACCCAGGGTTTATTAAAGTGATGACGCAGGCTGTCCCTTATGTTCGTATAAAATTAGCCGCGAGTCTTGATGGTAAAACAGCCATGCAAAATGGCGAAAGTAAGTGGATTACATCAAGCGACGCAAGATGCGATGTTCAAAAACTTCGAGCACAAAGTTGTGCAGTTATTGCCGGTGCAGATTCTATATTAACCGATAATGCTAAAATGACGGTACGTTGGTCTGATCTTGGAGAATTAAAGCAAAGCTATCAAGAAGAAAAAATTCGTCAGCCGCTAAGAGTGGTAATAGACAGTAAAAATCGCCTTACGCCAGACTTAGATTTTTTTAGCCAAGAGTCAGCTGTTATTTTAGTCCGAGGGAAATTAGATAAAATAGGACTTGAAAACTTACACCAATGGCCTCATTTTGTAGAACAAGTACAACTTCCCATGGTTAAAGTGAGTGTTGGTGAAGAAAAGGTTGATTTAACATCGCTATTAACACTATTAGCTCAACGTGGTTTAAATGATGTTTTGGTTGAATCTGGTGCTCACTTAGCCGGTGCATTTATAGAACAAAATTTAGCTGATGAACTAATTTTGTATCAAGCGCCCAAGTTAATGGGTGGTGATGGAAAAAATTTAATAGAAATGCCAAATGTAAGTACATTAGCGCAAGCAAAACCATTATCAATTATAGATGTTCGTATGGTGGGTTGTGATATCCGTATTACAGCTAAACTGGTAAAAACATCTGAATAGACAATACCTAATCGAGAATACGCCTAAATATACAAGAGATGAGAATTACTATGTTTACCGGAATTATTGAAGCTGTAGGCACAATTAAAGCTATTAATATAAACGCTCAAGGAGCACGTTTAGTCATTGCTACCAATAGCCTTGATATGAATGATGTTAAATTGGGTGATTCAATTGCCACTAACGGCATTTGTTTAACTGTGGTTGATTTTGATCAACATAGTTATAGTGCAGATGTTTCAAATGAAACATTACAGCGTACTGGTTTTGCTCATTATAATGTTGGTATGCAAGTTAATTTAGAAAAAGCCATGCTGGCCAGCACCCGTTTCGGTGGGCATATGGTTTCAGGCCATGTTGATGGAATTAGTGATATTTTATCAATTACTAATAATGGCAATAGTATTGAATACTGGCTTTCCATGCCAACAGATTTGGCCCATTATATTGCAGAAAAAGGCTCTGTCACTATTGATGGCACGAGCTTGACAGTCAACGCTTTAAGTGACGGCAAGTTTAGGTTAACTATAGTGCCGCATACCGTAAAAGAAACTGTTTTTGCATATTATCAAGTTGGTACTAAAGTTAACTTAGAAGTAGACTTAATTGCTCGGTACTTAGAGCGTTTATTAACAAAAGAAAATATAACTGAATCGCCTGTGGCAAAGTCAAATGTAACAGAAGCCCTATTGCAAAAATCAGGCTTTATAAAGTAAATACTTTACATGATAAAGAATCATTAAAAATAACCATTAACGAATACTATCAATAAGATAGCAAAGAGAATCTAATGAATTTAAATACCCCACAAGAAATAATCGACGATATTGCTTTAGGTAAAATGGTTATTTTAATGGATGATGAAGACCGAGAAAATGAAGGTGATTTCATTATGGCTGCTGAAATGGTAACACCTGAAGCCATCAACTTTATGGCAACTCATGGTCGTGGTCTCATTTGTATGCCAATGACAGTAGAAAAGTGTCAAAAATTAAAGCTGCCATTAATGGTTGAGAAAAATGATGCACAATTTAGCACCAACTTTACGGTTTCCATTGAAGCCGCTACAGGTGTTACTACGGGGATATCAGCCGGTGATCGAGCCACAACGGTACTTGCTGCAGTAGCTAAAGATGCCACCCATTTGAATATTGTTCAACCAGGCCATATTTTTCCCTTGATTGCTAAAGATGGTGGCGTACTTAACCGTGCGGGTCATACAGAAGCAGGTGTAGATCTAGCCCGTATGGCCAACCTTGAGCCTGCAGCTGTTATTGTTGAAATTTTAAATGAAGATGGCACCATGGCGCGCCGTCCAGACCTAGAAATTATTGCCGAAAAACACGGTATTAAAATGGGGACTATTGCTGATTTAATTGAATATAGAAATGAGACTGAAACGACTATTGAACGTGTTTCTCAATGTAAATTACCAACCGCCTTTGGTGATTTTGATTTAACGGTATTTAAAGACACTATTGATGGTCAAGCACATTTTGCCTTAGCTAAAGGTGAAATTAAGGCTGATGAACCAACACTAGTACGTGTACATTTGGAGAATACATTCAGAGATTTATTATTTAGCCAACGTGAAAGTGTCGCTAAATGGCCTATGGCTAATGCCTTAGAGAAAATAGGCAAAGAAGGCGGTGTTTTAGTTTTATTAGGCAAGCATGAATCGCCAATGGAGTTAATTAACTTAGTTGAAAAATACGCTAAGGTTGATGCTGGCGAAACAGTGAAAGAAGTTAGTCGTCATGTTGGCTCTCGTAATGTTGGCGTTGGCTCGCAAATACTATCTAACTTAGGTGTTAGTAAAATGCGTTTATTAAGTTCACAAACCAAATACCATTCATTGTCTGGCTTTGGTTTAGAAGTCGTTGAGTATATTGCCGAGTAAGATATTTGCTAACATATAGTAAAATGCAGCAGGGGTTTAATTCAAACGGTGGAAGGGGTAGAGCGCTACCCCGTATATATTCGCTATCCACAATATTATCGAAACTTACCTGAGAAATTAGCTTTATTGCCTATATTATTTGGGCAGTGGTACTGGAAGAGAAGTAATGAGCCGTATTGTAGCTCTTATGGTGGGCAGTATGGTTAGTGCTGTGATTTAACTTTGTTAGCTAAGGGCTCTGTAGGTAGTTTTAACAATTGGCAAATAATATTCTTTGCTTTATTTACATTGGTATTTTGTTTGACAAGTTTTATTTGGGTAGCTAAATTACTAAGGAAAGGTCACTACAGATTGGGCTGATGTGAATTTAAGTAGTTGAGGCTTGTTTTGATATTATTGAATACTAGAAACAAAAAAGCGAAGAAAGAGCTTAACTCATTCTTCGCTTTTTTAGCTTATAAGTTAAACTTATACAGCTAGAACGTTTTCTGCTTCAGGGCCTTTTTGACCTTGCTTAACAGTGAACGTTACCGCTTGACCGTCAGCTAGAGTACGGAAACCGTCTCCAGAGATAGCGCTGAAGTGAACAAACACGTCAGGACCATTTTCTTGTTCTATAAAACCGAAACCTTTAGTTTCGTTGAAAAATTTAACTTTACCAGTAACTGAATCAGACATACTTTACATTTTCCCGTAGTCATAAATAATATTAATGTGGTGTTTTCTTGTCGAGAAAAGCCTCAACATGAATTTACACCGTTTTTACCCGAGTAAATGCCCTCTACCATAAGTAGTACAGGAAGAGGAAGGAAACAAACCATATTCGTAACAAACCGTATTTGGAACAAACAATCAGTTTGCATTGCCTAAATCCATTTGTTAA
>Ga0209184_1000400_pt1 | contig 48081 bp, 40 predicted proteins | sample EN8Hudsemesocosm_2_FD_184627 | JGI IMG/M metagenome (GOLD analysis project Ga0209184, IMG submission 184627) | Methane-oxidizing microbial communities from mesocosms in the Hudson Canyon - EN8C Hudson Canyon (SPAdes) (version 2) | ecosystem: Environmental > Aquatic > Marine > Cold seeps | place... | reverse complement strand
CAGCATTTACCGCAGGACGAATACCTGAGTTGAATAAATCAGACTCTAGGAATATTTGACCATCAGTAATTGAAATTACGTTGGTTGGTACGAAAGCAGATACATCACCCGCTTGCGTTTCAATAATAGGTAAAGCTGTTAAAGAACCAGTTTGACCTTTTACTTCACCGTTAGTGAATTTTTCAACGTATGCTTCGTTTACACGAGCAGCACGTTCTAATAAACGACTGTGAAGATAGAAAACATCACCTGGGTAGGCTTCACGACCTGGCGGACGACGAAGTAGTAATGAAATTTGACGGTAAGCAACAGCTTGCTTAGACAAATCATCATATACGATCAACGCATCTTCACCGCGGTCACGGAAGTATTCACCCATTGAACAACCAGCGTATGGTGCTAGGTATTGTAATGCTGCAGCTTCAGAAGCTGAGGCAACAACAACAATAGTATTTGATAATGCGCCGTGCTCTTCTAAGCTACGCACTACGTTAGCAACAGTTGACGCTTTTTGGCCAATTGCAACATAAATACTTTTGATACCTGTGTTCTTTTGGTTAATGATGGCGTCAAGTGCAATCGCTGATTTACCGATTTGACGGTCACCAATGATTAACTCACGTTGACCACGACCAATTGGGATCATAGCATCAATTGACTTAATACCAGTTTGTACTGGTTGGTCAACTGATTTACGTTCGATAACACCCGGTGCAACAACTTCTACTGGAGAGAAGCCATCATTTTCAATTGGGCCTTTGCCATCAATTGGTTCACCTAAAGTGTTTACTACGCGGCCTAATAAACCACGACCTACAGGTACTTCCAAAATACGGCCAGTACCTTTTACTTTTTGTCCTTCAGCTAGATCCGCGTATGGACCCATAACTACCGCGCCGACCGAATCTCGGTCTAAGTTTAGTGCGATAGCAAAACGGCTGCCAGGAAGTTCGATCATTTCACCTTGCATTACATCGGCAAGGCCATGGATACGAATGATACCGTCTGTTACAGAAACGATAGTACCTTCGTTACGAGCTTCGCTGACAACGTCAAACTGTTCAATACGATTTTTGATCAGTTCAGCGATTTCAGTGGAATTCAGTTGCATGCTCTGTTCCCTTATTTAATCAGTGCTAGGATTGTAATGTTTGAGTTAAACGGTTCAATTTACCTTTTACAGAACCGTCAATGACCATATCACCAGCTTGAATTATCAAACCTGATATTATGCTCTTATCAACTTTACAATTGAGCTTTACTTTACGTGCCAAGCGCTTTTCAAGCGCGGCGCCTAATGTTTTTGTTTGTGCTGCTTTTAATTTAACAGCAGAAGTAACGTCAACATTCACAGTTTTTTCATGTTCTGCTTTTAGTTCGCAAAACTCTTCCAAAACTTGTGGCAGTGCCAGCAAACGATGATTTTCAGCCATTAACTTTAAAAAGTTTTGACCCTTGCTTTCAACTTGCTCGCCACAAACATTTAAAAATAATGTTGTTGCTTGCTCAACCGAAACACCACCTCTAAGGTAGGTTTGGATTGTGTCGTCTTGAGAAACTTGTGCTGCGAAAGTTAGTTGTTCTAACCAACTTTCAACGGCATTAGCTTCTACAGCAAAATCAAACGCTGCTTTAGCGTAAGGACGAGCGATAGTTGTCAATTCAGACATAGCGCTATCCCCTTAAAGCTCAGCGACGAGTTTGTCTAAGATGTCGCTGTGTGCAGCAGCATCTATTGAACGCTCAAGAATTTTCTCGGCACCAGCTACAGCAAGAACAGCCACTTGTTGGCGTAGTTCTTCTTTAGCACGGTTACGTTCAGTTTCGATTTCTGCGTGACCAGAAGCTAAGATTTTTTCTTTCTCAGCTTGTGCTTTACCAGCAGCTTCTTCAACAATTTTAGCTTCATGCTTTTTAGCAGCATCTACAATAGACGCAGCTTGAGATTTAGCTTCTTTTAGTTGAGCTGTAGCTTTTTCTTGAGCAAGCTCAAGATCTTTAGCAGCACGGTCTGAAGCAGCAAGTCCGTCAGCAATAGTTGCTTGACGACCTTCGATAGCAGCCATAATTGGCGGCCATACAAACTTCATACAGAAAATTACAAATACGACAAATGCAATTAATTCACCAAGTAGTGTGGCATTAATGTTCATTTGTGTACCTCCTAATTAGTTATTCGTTAAAAAATTCTAATACTTACTGATTAAGCAAGAACGAATAACATGTATAGGCCAATAGCAACACCGATCATGGCGATAGCATCAATAAGACCTGCTACGATGAACATTTTTACTTGAAGTTGTGGTGCTAATTCAGGTTGACGAGCAGCAGATTCTAAGAACTTGCCACCTAATAAACCAAAACCAATCGCAGTACCTAAAGCACCTAGACCGATCAATAACGCAACAGCGATGAATAACATATATATATCTCCGATATTATTTAAAGTTAATGTTAAAAGTTAAAAAAGTTGTACAAAAAACTAGTATTTGGGAGATCCTTTCCCCATCTAACGAAACAAACTCCGTTGATGTAAATTCTTTCCTTAAGAATTAGTAATTTGGACATCCTGTCCTTCACCCTACGGGCCAGCCTCCGCTGTTCTAATTTATTCCCGATAAATTAGTGATCTTCATGCGCTAAACTAAGGTATACAATAGTTAACATCATAAAGATAAATGCCTGTAATGGAATAATCAGCAAATGGAACGCTGCCCATAAAAAGTGTACTGGCAATTGGAATAAACCAATTGTCGCAATAAGTAAAAATATCAACTCACCCGCATATAAGTTACCGAACAAACGTAAGGCTAATGATAATGGACGTGCTAATAAGGTAACCATTTCCAAAATAAAGTTCACTGGATATAAAGACCAATGACCGAAAGGTTGAGTCGTAAGTTCTTTAATGAAACCACCAACACCTTTTACTTTAATGGAATAGTAAATTGTTAGAATAAATACACCTAAAGCTAAAGCGAAGGTCATATTTGGATCGGTTGTTGGTACAGGTTTCATGTAAACATGCGACATCTCAATACCGCCAACCGTGCTAATTATCCAAGGTAGAAAATCAACTGGTACCCAATCCATTGCATTCATTAATAATACCCAAACAAAAACAGTTAAGGCTAATGGCGCAATTAAGGGGTTATGACCATGGAAAGTACTTTTAACGCTATCGCTAACAAACTCAACGATTAACTCAACAGCACACTGTAATTTACCTGGTACACCCGTTGTTGCTTTTTTTGCAACACTGCGGAATATAGATAGAAAAATGACGCCTAAAAACACCGACCAACCCAAAGTATCTAAATGCCAGGTCCAAAAACCTTCGCCGACAGTTAAATTGGTTAAATGGTGTTTAATATATTCTTGGCTGGTTAGTTCAACAGCTGCAGACATATTAATGTTCCCAATGATTAAAGTTTAAAAATAATTTTTAGTTAGGGTTTATTATTCATAACGCTTTTTAAAAAAATAGGCGCTATTAATGGCAAAACCATAACAATACAAAACATAACAAAAAATGGTATTGGCAGTAGCACTAAAAATTTAAAGGCGAGTGCAAATAATAAAGCCGTTAATACCATTTTCAATTTTACGCCGCTAAAAAAGGATTCAACCACTAATTTAGACGACTTAGCTCCAGCATATTTAAATGCTTTAAGAGCAAAAACTATATTGGGTACTATAGTTACCACACCTGCAGCCAAAACTGACTGGGCATGTGCTAATCCCCAAATAAAATATGTTACTAATGAACATAATAAAACAACACTAATGGATAAAATATTTTGTTGCCATGCTAGCTTGCGACCAGCGAGTGTTAATTTATTTGTCATTATTACTTCTTATACTAAAGTATTAAATATACCCATACGAATATAGTCGTAGGATACATACTTTTTTAAAGTAAAAACTTTAATCCTAAAAAGTTTGCGCAAGTATACTCATTTTGGCTTTTTTTGCAAGAAATTAGGGCAAGGAACGCCCCTTATTTGTGCGAATAATTACTATTTATTTGATAAATACAACTAAAGGAGTAGAACATATCAAGTTAAACTAACGAAAAGGGGAAAATCACATTTTTTTATCACTTACTACTCGGATGAGTCACATTAAATATTAATTAAGACATAAATCACAAATTACTTAAAATCACCTCAATTCTATAGTTAGGATCTACTTTTTGAATATTACAAAAAGGTGTATGTTTTTCAGCTTTATCGCTAATGTTTTTTATCTTTAATTCTTATAGCTGTGCATGAACTTAGTACTAATACAGATATAATTTTTACTCTTTAATTTTTACTAAAAAGCTTTCTAGTTCAGCTAAATTTGCGTAAGAGATAACTAACTTACCTTTGCCTTTTTTATTGTGATTTACAGCAACATTTAATCCTAATTTGTCTGATAGGTTTTGCTCAATAATAAAACTGGCTTTATCTTTTTCTTTGGCTGGTTTTTCTTCTACAGGGTTTTGAATTTTTTTAATTAGCGCTTCTGTTTCTCTAACCGTTAATTCTTTTGTCGCTACAGTTCTTGCCGCTTCAGCTTGTAGTGAGTCATCAAGTGCTAATAATGCACGAGCATGACCCATTTCTATATCACCATTTTCTAAAAAAGTTTTGACTTCATCATTTAAGTTATTTAAACGTAAAAGATTAGTCACTGTGGTGCGAGACTTTCCTACAGCTAACGCGACTTCTTGATGCGTTAAATCAAATTCAGTTAATAAACGCTCTAAGGCTACCGCTTCTTCCATAGCATTCAAGTCTTCTCTTTGAATGTTTTCGATTAAGGCAATGGCAACAGCTGATTCGTCTGGTACATCTTTAATCAAGCAGGGCACTTCACTCAGTTGCGCTAATTGCGCAGCACGCCAGCGACGTTCGCCAGCAATGATTTCATAAAACCTTTCACCATGACTATCTGTATTAGTTAACCTAACAACAATAGGTTGAATGATCCCTTGAGATTGAATAGACAATGAAAGTTCTTCAAGTGCAGCATCAGACATATCTTTACGCGGCTGATATTTACCAGGTGATAAATTATCAATCGCTATTTTACTTAAATCACCGTCTTTAGGAATATTAGTTTCATTATTTTCTTTACTGGTATCTTCTTGTACTGAAGCTCTTACTTGTGGAGTAAGTAGTGCGTCAAGACCTCTACCTAAACCTCTTTTTTTTGCTGGGCTCATAATATTCCTTGGATTTATTGTGCAGTATCTTGAGTCTGACTTGATTCTGGCTCTTTGTTAGCTGTTTTTTTTGAGTTCTTATCAGGACTATTTCTTCGAAGTACTTCACCAGCTAAAGCTAAATAAGCTTTTGCACCCGTTGATGATTTATCGTAGTACATTGCGGGTGAGCCAAAACTTGGTGCTTCAGCTAAACGTACATTACGTGGAATAACACTGCGATAAACTTTATCACCAAAATGACGCTTTAATTGCTCTGACACATCATTAGCCAAACGATTACGTGGGTCATACATGGTACGCAAAATACCTTCAATATGAAGGTTGTCATTAACCACAGACGTTAACTTTGATATTGTGTCCATCAAGGCAGTTAAACCTTCTAAGGCATAATATTCACATTGCATTGGAACTAAAACAGAATCTGCTGCTGTCATAGCATTTACCGTTAACATATTCAGTGAAGGAGGGCAGTCAATGATAACAAAGTCATAATAGTTTTTTACTGGGGCTAGTGCTGTTTTTAAGCGATGTTCACGGGAATAAACTTCCATTAATTTAATTTCAGCTGCGGTAACATCACTATTAGCCGCAATTAAATCATACAAACCGGTAGTTTCTTTTTGAACAACATCTTCAACAGGTTGTTCTTCTATGAGTAGTTCATAACAAGTGGCCGGTACTTCATATTTATTAATACCACTGGCCATGGTTGCGTTGCCCTGAGGATCAAGGTCTATTAATAATATTTTCCGCTTAGTAGCAGCTAATGAAGCAGCCAAATTAACAGCAGTAGTAGTTTTACCAACACCACCTTTTTGATTTGCAACAGCTATTATTTTTCCCACAAGCACCTCTATTATTATTTTATATGCTATTAACCGATTTTATTAACACTTTTTAGCTCTTTTTTAAAATGAGCACATGACGTTCGCCTATCAACTCTGGTACTAGTATTTTATGACTAGACACTAAACTAATATTGTCAGGTAAATCCGCCAATTCATCTGTTGGGTATTGACCTTTTAACGCTAAAAACTGCCCATGTTCATCACTAATTAAATGTGAACACCAACTAACCATATCATTAAGAGATGAGAAGGCTCTACTTAATACCCCATCAAAAGGTGTTTCACCTTGATATTCTTCAACTCTTGATTTAACGGGTTGAACATTTGTTAATTTTAATTGAAATACTACTTGTCTAAGAAAAGTAATACGTTTTCCTAAACTATCTAATAAGACAAAATTTCGTTCTGGATACAAAATAGCCAGTGGAATACCTGGTAAGCCGGGGCCAGTACCAACATCTATAAAACTTTCACCTTGCAAAATTTCGCCTACCATTAAGCTATCCATAATATGCTTCACTAGCATTTCTTGTGGATCCCTTACTGATGTTAAGTTATAAGCTTTATTCCATTTATGCAAAAGCTCTACATATTGAATAAGTAAGTTTACTTGTTGTGGTGAAACTTTCAAAGAGGTTTTATTAAGCAAGCTTTCAAGTTTTGAAGTTAATGTCATATTATTTATAATTATGTGTTTTTAGGCGGTTTTACGCTATTTTTTTACTGAGTAAACCATGTTTTTTCAAGTAAACTAATAATAACGAAATAGCTGCTGGAGTAATACCAGAAATTCTTGACGCCTTACCAATTGTTTCAGGACGAGCATCTTTTAACTTAGCAACAACCTCATTTGAAAGGCCTGATATTTGTTGATAATTAAAATCAGTAGGGATCAAAGTATCTTCATTGCGTTTTTTCTTTGCTATTTCGTCAAGTTGTCTATCAATATACCCCGCATATTTCGTTTGAATCTCAATTTGTTCAGCAGCTTGTATATCGGCAATAGCAGGTCCTAAACCTTCAATTTTCATTAAATCTTTGTAACTCACTTCCGGTCGACGAATAAGATCTTCAAGACTTGCTTCTTTACTCATGGGGGCTTTAAGTAATTCATTTATTTTATCAACATTACTTTGATCTTTTTGCACCCAAGTATCTTTTAATCGTTGACGTTCTAATTCAATATTTTCCATTTTTTCATTAAAACGCTGCCAACGAAGATCATCTACTAAACCGACTTCTCTGCCTTTTTCAGTTAAACGAATATCCGCATTATCTTCACGTAGCAATAAACGATATTCTGCACGTGAAGTAAACATACGGTAGGGCTCTTTAGTACCAAGAGTAGCTAGGTCATCAATTAAGACGCCCATGTAAGCTTGATCACGACCTAAAGTAAATTCATCACGACCTTTAACACGATTAGCAGCATTAGTGGCGGCAATTAGTCCTTGTGCACCAGCTTCTTCATAACCTGTTGTTCCGTTTATTTGCCCAGCAAAATACAAGTTTTCAACAAATTTGCTTTCCAATGATTGTTTCAAATCACGAGGATCAAAATAATCATACTCAATGGCATAACCAGGCCGTGTAATAAAAGCGTTTTCAAAGCCTTTAATTGAACGGACTAAATTCATTTGCACATCAAACGGTAAACTCGTTGAAATGCCGTTAGGGTAAATTTCATGAGTGGTTAACCCTTCAGGCTCAACAAATATTTGATGTGATGTTTTATCAGCAAATCGCGTTATTTTATCTTCGATTGAAGGACAATAACGCGGTCCAACACCTTCAATAACACCTGTGTACATAGGCGATCTATCTAAGCCATCGCGAATATGTTGATGTGTTTGCTCGTTAGTATGGGTGATATAACAAGATATTTGCTCTGGATGATCATTTTGCGATCCCATAAATGAGAATACTGGACGAGGTGTATCGCCAGGTTGTTCTTCCATTACGGAAAAATCTAATGATCTTGCATCTAAACGAGGTGGTGTGCCTGTTTTTAAGCGATCCATTCTAAAAGGCATATCTCGCATTTTAGCAGCTAAATTTACGCTAGCAGGATCGCCAGCACGTCCACCTTGGTAATTATTTAATCCAATGTGTATTTGTCCTGCAAGGAAAGTTCCAACGGTTAATACCACTGTTTTTCCTTTAAATTTTAATCCCATTTGGGTAGAAACACCAACCACTCGATCATTTTCGAGGATCAAATCATCACAAGGTTGTTGAAAAATAGTTAAGTTTTCTTGATTTTCTAGAAATTGACGAACAAAACTTCGGTATAAAGCGCGATCTGCTTGTGCTCTGGTTGCTCTTACCGCAGGACCTTTACTCGCATTTAACGTCCTAAATTGAATAGCACTATGATCAATGGCCGTAGCCATTAAACCACCTAAAGCATCTATTTCTTTCACCAAATGTCCTTTACCAATTCCACCAATGGCTGGATTGCAAGACATTTGCCCTAAAGTATCAATGTTATGGGTTAACAAAAGAGTTTTACAACCCATTCGTGCAGATGCAAGCGCAGCCTCAGTGCCAGCATGGCCACCACCAACAACGATTACATCATAAGACTCTTGATACCACATAAATTTTTAACCTTAGAAAAAATTATAATTAAAGAAAAATTGCTTTAAGAAAAATTAGGAGACACATTTTAGCTCTTTTTTGCCAATAGGGAAACGATCAAATGAGTAAAAAGATCGTAAGCCGATCTCTCTAATATATAAAAAGATCTTTATAAAGATCTTATTATTATTACTTATTAAGGAAGCCTTTTACTGTGGGTAAGTGATTTTTTATTAGTTATTTTATAAAGTTAAATGAATGATAACTTTGTGATCAAACGTTGATCAAGTCTAAAATAAGCAGTGATCAAAACAGTTAGTTATACACAGGGTGATTAATTACCAAATCTATTCACTGAATAATAATAGAAAATTAATAGCTTATTCATACAATTATCCACAGATATGTTTTTTAGATAGTTATTTTGTTAATAACTTATGTGTAACACTGTTATAAAAGATCTTTATTTTGACTTAACCAAAGCTGTGCAAGATCTTCTGGATCAATATCTTGACTCATATCTATTGTTTTAATTGCTAACAACTCTTCACAACCTTTTGTTATTAATAGTTTATTTAGTTCAACTCCTGCTTTGCAGAACGTGTCGTAACTAGTGTCACCAACAGCAATGATGATAAAACTGATTGAGGATAGATCTTGTTCACAATTTTTCAGATCTTTAACAAATGTTTGAATGTTGTCAGGAAAGTCGCCAGCGCCATGAGTGGAAGTGCAAACCAACCAAGTGCTATTTTGGCTGTTATTATTTGAAGGATCTTTAGTTAAAGTGCTTTCAAGGATCGATGAAAAGTTAGGTTTTAGATGCAAATTTACTTCATGATTAAGAGCATTTAGTTGCTCTTCGCATGCTTCTGCAACATATTCTGTTCCACCAAGCATACTGCCTACTATTATTTGAAATGAGCTCATATTAAGTTATCTAATGGTTATTAATGAGCTTATTGTATACTTAACAAAAATTGTTAGACAGTAAGCGATAATTTTTTTGTCTGCCTATTTATAATGCTCTTATTAAGTGCATAAAGTGGATTAACTTTGTGCATTTTTTAATTTTATCGAATTATAAATTTTCAGATTAAAAATATTATATTTATAAATCAAATGATTATATTAAAAAAATAATGATAACTAACTTGGTATTAAAGTTGCGATAACTACAACATAAATGTGTATTTCACATAATTAGTTTTTATAGCATTGATATCGGGGTAGTAAGATGAACTCTTCAAAATTTAACTTATTTTCACTAAATGAAAATATGAAAGTGTTACATTACAGTTGGGTAGCTTTTTTTATTACCTTTTTAGTATGGTTTAACCATGCACCGCTACTTGGGTTGATTGCTCATTCACTTGATTTAAGTAAAGAAGAAATTAAGACTTTACTGATATTAAATGTCGCCTTAACTATTCCTGCTCGTATTTTTATTGGTATGGCTACTGATCAATACGGTCCTAGAAAAACATTCAGCTTATTGTTACTCCTATGTTCAATACCTTGTGGAATGTTTGCATTAAGTACTGATTTTGAACAACTTGCTTTAGCACGATTTTTATTAGGATTTATTGGTGCGGGTTTCGTTATTGGCATTCGTTTAGTAAGTGAATGGTTCCCTGCAAACCAACTTGGTACTGCTGAAGGTATTTATGGTGGTTGGGGTAACTTTGGCTCCGCCGCTGCTGCTATTTTATTACCCGCATTAGCGTTATTTGTTGGCGGTGATGATGGATGGCGTTGGGCTGTTGGTGCAACGGGTATTATTAGTTTTATTTATTCATTTATTTTTTATTTTGGTGTACGTGATACACCACAAGGCGCAACCTACTTTAAACCCAAAAGTGCTAAAGCAATGGAAGTGACCAGTGTAGGTGATTTTTATTTATTATTACTAATGAAAGTACCTCTATTTGGCGCATTAGCCTTATTGAACTGGAAGTTGTCACCAGAAGGTGTAAGTTTAATTAGCCAAAATATTACAGTACTTATTTATTTTGGTTTAATTGCTTGGTTTTTTTATGAAGTGTATAACGCTTATCAAGTAAACAAAGAAATTTTTAAAACACCTGTTGAGCCTATTCACCAGTACTCTTTTAAGCAAGTTGCCGTGCTTAACGTCTTATATTTTGCTACCTTTGGTAGTGAATTAGCGGTTGTCTCTATGTTGCCGCTATTTTTTAGTGAAACTTTTGATTTAAATATTATTTATGCAGGTTTATTAGCATCAAGTTATGCTTTTATGAACTTGTTATCTAGGCCTTTAGGTGGATGGATAAGTGATAAGTATGGTCGTAAGAAAACGTTGATTATCTTAACTACTGGTTTAAGTTTAGGTTATGCAGTAATGGCATCTATTACAGGTGATTGGCCATTAGTGTTAGCTGTTATAGCAGCAATGAGTTGTTCTTTCTTCGTGCAAGCAGGTGAGGGTGCAGTATTTGCTGCAGTACCACTCATTAAGCGTCGCTTAACAGGTCAAATTGCCGGTATGACAGGTGCTTATGGCAATGTTGGCGCAGTGTGTTATTTAACAGTATTATCTTTTGTTAGCTATTCAATCTTTTTCTGGGTTATTGCAGCTAGCGCTTTTGTTGGCTTATTGATGTTGTTTTTAATGCAAGAGCCAAAAGGCAGTATGGCCGAAATAATGCCAGACGGTAGTGTAGAATTAATTCAGGTGGACTAACTTTTGACTGACTCTCACGCAGACACACAACAACATTGCTCACAGAAGCAGTATAAAGACAGTCTTGCGATCTCCTTTGGTGGTTATTCTACCAAAGGAGATAAGAGTGAAAATCAAGATGCTTTTGCATTAAAAATGAGCGAAGGGCTTGATCTAGAACTTAAAGGTCATGTTGCTGTTATCGCTGATGGTGTATCTAGTGCTAACTGTGCAGCCAAGGCTAGTCAAATGAGTGTTTGTCACTTCATTGATGAATATCTAGCAACACCTGAAACTTGGTCGGTAAATAAATCAGTGGCTAAAATTATTTCTTCACTGAATAACTGGTTGTATTCTAGGCAGTTAGTTGCTGATGGAAAGGGCTTATCTGAGCAATGGTTTAGTACTTTTTCAGCCGTTGTACTTAAAGGTGAACGGGCACATATTTTTCATATTGGCGATTGCCAAATAGCGAAAATTAACAGCGATGGTTATCAAGCACTCACTAAAGATCATGCCACTATTTCTGGTACTTTGACTCGAGCTTTAGGGGCTGATTCTCATATAGAAGTAGATCACTGTTCTAGCTCTTTGGCACCAGAAGATATATTGATGTTAAGTTGCGACGGTGTTCATCAGTTTGTTAAACCTAAACAAGTCCGGCAAATACTTAAAGATAACAAAAATTTAGAGCAAGCCAGTAAAGCTGTTAGCCAATTAGCAAGTGAACAAGGCTCTCAAGATAATTTAACTTGTTTATTAATTAAGGTTGAACAATTACCGCAACAAGCGTTTAGCCAGCTAGTTTTTACTAGGCTGCAACAAGTGATACCACCAGCACTTAAACTAGGAAGCAAATTAGATCATTTTGAAATACTTGATGTTTTACATCAAACCAGCCGCTCTCATGTGTATTTAGCAAAAGATTTACTTGGCAATAAGTTGGTGGTAATAAAAATACCTTCGGTTAATTTCACTGATGATAATGATTACCTTAGTAGTTTCATTAAAGAGGGGTGGATTGGGGATAAAATAGACCATCCGGCCATTATGAAAATTTATCCTAGGGTAACCGAGAGTAAGTTTTTATATCATGTTTGTGAGTATATTGAAGGGCAAACCTTAGCTGCTTGGATAAAAGATAATCCTAAACCACCTTTAATTAAGGTACGTGATATTTTAGATCAGTTAATCAAAGCGCTACGAGTTTTGCAGCGTCAAGATATAATACATTGTGATATTAAAGGTGATAATTTTATTATTGATGGTTATGGTCGTCTTAAATTAATTGATTTTGGTAGTAGTTATGCCGGCGCAATTATGGATAACTTATCTGTTGTAAAACCTGAGCAAGTGTCATATGCCTTTAACCAAGGTACCTTGAATTACAGTGCGCCAGAATTATTTTATGGTCAGAAAAATAATCATCAAAGTGAGTTATATTCTTTGGCTGTATTAGTTTATCAAATGTTGACTAATCGCTTACCTCATAAAGAAATAAGCCAAATAGATGCTGCACCAAAACAATATAATTTATGGCGATATAAACCTATTATTACCTATCGAAAAGACCTACCCAGTTATATGGATAGGGTGATGTCAAAAGCGTTAGCGGCTAATCCTACGAATAGATTTGAACACTATTCAGAATTTCTTGTTGAATTTAACGTTAACGATAAAAACCAACTAAATGTGCAGCATAATACCCCACTGTTAGAGCGTGATCCCGTTAAATTCTGGCAAGGTGTTAGTGGGCTGTTATTGCTAGTTTTAGTAAGTGTTTTGTTATTTAAATCATAACATTGTATTTGTTAATCGTTGTACAGAAAACTTTCATTTTATGCACTTTCCTATTTAGCTTTTTCCATTAATTAAGTAATAACAAAAATAGTTAACAACTTTTTAAGGGGTATAAAGGCAATCTTTCTTGGTCTTTAATATTGTATCAATACCCTTATTAAAATTAATCTATCAAAATTCAATAACATTAGTCGCTTCAAGACCTATTTGGAAAAATTTTATTTAAAAACACGCTTAAAGTTTATTGGTATAAGGTATTTATTATAAAGAAAATGGATAAGCCCTTAAATAATAATAATAATTATTTCGCACCACAGTAGAGCAAGCACTCTACTTTAGAGCACCATAGCATCAATATTAACAACTAAAACAATATAAAATACTGATAATAAACATAATTATAATGTGGTCTGTTTTTTGCTGTTTAAATACTAATTATTATCATTTGCTATTAGTCAGCAGAATAAAGGCTTGTCTATGTTGTTTGGACGCAAAAATAGAAAACCAATCACTATCCCAGCTAAAATAGTTAAACAGTGGCACTACACCACGTGTAACTATTGCTCTACAGGTTGCTCAATTGAAATTGGGGTGAATGAAGAAAATAAAATTGTCACCAGTCGAGGTCATGCTGGTGCTGATGTAAATCGAGGTAAACTTTGTATTAAAGGTTTACTAGAACATGAATTGTTTGATAGCCCCGGTCGAGGTAAAGAGCCGCTTATTCGCAATCAACATTTTGACGAATTTGAACAAACTTCATGGGATAACGCCCTAGATACTAGCGCTGAAAAAATTAAAGAAATTCAAAAAAAGTACGGTAAAGATGCCTTTGCCATTGTTTCATCAGGGCAACTAGTAACAGAAGAATTTTATACTTTAGGTAAGCTTGCCCGGGGCTGTATTGGCACTAATAATTATGATGGCAACACTACCTTATGCATGGCATCAGCAGTAAGTGGCTATAAGCGGTCTTTTGGTTTAGATGGCCCACCCGGTTGTTATGATGATTTTGATCACACTCATTGTTTAATGGCATTTGGCTCTAATTTACCCGAACAACACCCTATTATTTATTGGCGCTTAAAAGAAGCGTTAGAAAAACGTAAATTTCCACTGATTGTGGTTGATCCCAGAGTAACCATGTTAGCGCAATTTGCTGATATTCATTTACCAATAACGCCAGGCACTGACTGCGTTTTAATCAATTCCATGATGCATGTTATCATCAACGAGAAACTGCAAGATCAGGCCTATATTGATGCCCATACCCAAGGTTTTGATGAAATAAAAACCTTAGTACAAGACTATGATCCTAAATCGGCCCAGCACATTTGTGGTATTGATGAAGACACTATTCGCAGTGTTGCACGACTTTATGCCAAGGCGCCAGCCGCCATGAGTATCTGGACTATGGGCATAAACCAATCAACTCATGGTTCTGATGGTGTTTCTAATATCAATAACTTGAATTTGATCACCGGCAATATTGGTATTCCTGGCGGTACCAGTTTATCAATTACTGGTCAGTGTAATGCTATGGGTACCCGTGAGTGGTCTTCATGCTCTGGTTTACCGGGTTATCGTTATTTAGAAAATGAAGCTGATCGCCAAGAAATTGCTAATTTTTGGGGCATAGATGCTGAGTTTTTCCCTAAAAAGCGTGGCTTGTCACAAACTGATATTTTTTCTGCCGTTGAAACCGGTGAAGTGAAGGGCATGTGGTTAGTAGCAACTAACCCTATGACTTCAATGCCAAATACCCAACGCATTCGCAAACTACTTGAGAAGCTTGATTTTCTCATAGTACAAGATGTGTACAGCGATGTTGAAACCAATCAATATGCTCATGTATATTTTCCAGCCTCTGTTTGGGCTGAAAAACAAGGTTGTCACACTAATACTGAAAGACGCGTTAATTTAACCACTAATGTACTTCCCCCATATGCTAATTCTAAGCCTGATTTTTGGATTTTCAACCACATGGCTAATCGCTTTGATAACGGTAAATTTGTCCATTTTCCTGAAAATACTGAAGCTGTGTTTGAAGAAATGAAATATTTATCTAAAGGTAAAGACCGAACTTTAGATATTTCGGGAATGAGCTATGAAAAAATTATCAAAGCACGTGGAATTCAATGGCCATATCGTCAAGAAGATGATGATAAAGCGCTTCACGAAGGCAAGGGTAGCTTAAAGGGTTCACCACGCTTGTACACAGATGGAAAATTTCCCACTAAAAGTGGTCGTGCCAATCTAATTCCCGTTTATTTTTACAATAATAATGAACAACCTTGTAAAGATTACCCTTTCTGGTTAAACAGCGGCCGGGTGGTTGAGCATTTTCACACCCGTACTCGTACTGGAAAAATAGGTAACTGTAACAAGTTCAGCCCTACTCCTTACATGGAAATGAATCCAGATGCAGCAAAGGCGATTGGTGTAGAACAGCAAAGTTATGTTCGTTTAACCAGTCGTCGTGGCGATGCTGTTGTTATGGTGCAACTAACACAACGTGTACCACGTAACATGGTATTTGTACCTTTTCATTTTCATGATTGTGTCAATCGCTTAACACTAGGTTTACTTGATCCTCATTCGCGACAACCTGCTTTCAAGCAGGGCTCAGTGCGAATAGAAGCGCTTGATGCACAAGGGCAAATTGAAGCGGCGCAACTTAACGTTGAACGTCGTTCATTTTAGTAGCAAGGAGATAAACCATGACATTTACAGCAACAAAATCTTCAGTAGTTCAAAACTTTTATCCCTCAGAGGCTAAGCAAAGTGACATTAAAACAGTAGAAGTTAATTCTACCGATGTTGAAAATACTTCAACAAATACAGAGCAAAAAAATCGCTCTAACCATTGGGAAGTACGCACACAAGAACAAAGTTATGCCTTTTTGCCTGACGAAGTGCTCGATAAAAGAAAGGTTAACAAAGAAAACCGTTACGGACAAACCATTGATTTATTGGATATAACTGACTTGCCCAAAGATCGTTCGATGTTTATCAACGAGAATCCTGAAGTGGGCAGTAATCCTAACCGTAATAAACAACATGGGTTTTTCTTTACCGCCGACAACTGTATTGGCTGTCATGCCTGTGAATCTGCTTGTTCAGAAAAAAATGATAACCCTGCCCATTTAGCGTTTCGCTCGGTAGGATATGTTGAAGGTGGCTCATATCCTGATTACAAACGTATGAATATTTCAATGGCATGTAACCATTGTGATGATCCGGTGTGCTTAAAAGGCTGTCCTACCCGTGCTTATACTAAACATGCTGAATATGGCGCAGTACTGCAAGATCCAGAGACCTGCTTTGGTTGTGGTTACTGTACCTGGGTATGCCCTTATAATGCTCCGCAACTTGATCCCGTAAAAGGCCAAGTATCTAAATGTAATATGTGTGTTGATCGTCTTGAAGTAGGCTTAAAGCCGGCTTGTGTTTCAGCTTGTGTTGGTAATGCTTTGGATTTTGGCGTAATAGAAAGTACTCCTGAAAATCGTCAGCAATGTAAAACCAGTATTCCTGGTTTTCCTGACCCTAGTATTACTCAGCCTAATATTCGTTTTCAGCAGATTAAAGAACTGCCCACTGAGATGACTCGAACTGATTCAATGCCAGTTAAATATCATAAAGATAAAGCCGGTAATTATAAACCAGTTGTCGATCAAAAAGCGGGCAAGGCTAAACACTGGAATTTTGCTCGATTAAATAGTAGAGAGAACCCGCTAGTACTATTTACTTTATTTGCTCAAGCAGCCTATGGCGTATTGCTCATTCCATTTTTAGCTGCCATGTTGGGCATTGATGCTTTAGAGCAATTCGTCGCTTCTGACATGTTTTTACCTTTGACTGTTTTATCATTAGTAATGACCAGTTTTGCCCTGTTAATGAGTGTTAGTCATTTAGGTAAACCAATGCGCTTCTATCGTGGTTTTAATAATTTACGTTACTCTCCAATGGCCAGAGAAGGTTTGGGCTTAGCGCTATTTTCTGCTGGTTGTGGGTTAACAGCTTTATTTTCCTTACCTAGCAATGAGTACATGGTGGCTGTAATAAACAGCACACTTTCAATTGATATAGTTTCAATAAATGATGAATTTCCGCTTAACGTTATGGTTAAAGTTGCAGGTTATTTTGCCTTATTTGCTGGCTTTGTTGGCTTATTCTATATGAACAAATGTTACCAAATTAAAGCACGACCATTTTGGCATCATTGGCAAACAGCAAGCTCATTTATTGGTAATAGTCTATCAATTGGTGCACTAATTAGTGGCACAGTAGTTATTACAACCCTTTTACAACAACAGCAAGCTAATGAAGTTATTACTCAAGCTAGCATTATTTTTGCCTTCGTATTCACTTTAGGTTTGATTATCGAAGCAATAGGTTTAATTGCTCATAACCATGATTTTAATCGTTGTGAAAATGAAGGTGGCGCAGCCCATTACGTGCAATGCACAACTTTTGGTAAAACTTATTTGTTACGTAATTACTTACTGGGCCTTAATATTATCACCGCTTCTACATTACTCACTATTCAGCTACTAGGATATGATAGCTTAAACTTATTATTTGCTTGGTTTGCCTTAGGTATATTAAATTGTTTCACCGCTGCTATTGGTCGAGCATTGTTTTATATTTTAGTTATTCCAACAACAATGCCAGGCGCTTTTTTTTGGAAGAACAAGGGTTTTGAACAACATGCTCGCGATACTGGTTTAGCAGATAATCCCGCAACAGGCGTTGCGCCGTTAGCGCATTAAAGGCTTTAAATATCAGTCAAGATAAATCCCTTGGCTGATGTTATCTAAGTTAAACCTTTCAAAAAATACCCACTTATTTTAGGCTGATTTACTATGCTAAATTCCATTGAGGATACCCTGCACAAAAACTGTTTAGTTGGACTTAGTTATTTTAATGCTCAAGAAGAAATGCTTAAACAAACTATTTTGGCTGGAAAAGTGATTGCTGTTGACAAGAAAATGGGCATCACCATAGCCTTGTTTGACAAAGAGATGAAAGCGACTAAGCAGTCGGCTAATTTTATATTACCCAGTGATTTATCATGTTGGTTTAACGCTCCTCAAGGTGAATTTCATACTTCTCAAAAAGAAGTTAAAATTGTTAATCCCGATTATTTAGTCACTTGGGATATATATCAAACTAAAGAACATCAAAACTCAACCAAACAACAGTGGTGGCATTGGCGTCCAAGATCGGAAGTGCCACAAATAGGGTGATTAAGGTACTTAATGCAAGCGACCATTCTAGTTGCACAACAAAAAGATGACTTGCCACAAGGAAGGATAAGTCAAATATCAAAACTAACAGGAAGAGTTGATGTTATGATAATTATCATCTCTGGTGATAGTAAGCGTTTACAATCAAAGAATACTTTTTGTCATAAACATACTATATGGGTCTTCTTTATAGTCACCAAAAGGCTCACATTCTTGAAAGCCAAATAGTTGGTAAAGTTTGTGGGCGGGTAAGAAAACATCCATAGTACCCGTTTCCAAGCTTAGTCTCTTATATGAACGAATGTTTGCTTGTTTAATAATATGTTCCAATAGTTTACCCGCAACACCTTGTCGCAAATGATTAGTTGATGTACGCATAGATTTTATTTCTCCATGCTCTGCATCAATTTCTTTTAGAGCACCAACACCAGCTAACTTATTATTAATCCAAAAACTCCAAAAAGTGATATCTGGTGCTTCAAGGGCATTTAAATCTAGAGCGTGAACACTTTCTACTGGGGAGTGAGATAACATATCCTTATGGTGTTCTTGTAGTAAGGCGATAACCTCTTTATTTCTTAATTCACCAACACGAATATCCATTTAGCACCTGTTTTTGTTTTTATTTATTTGCTTGTTAGTAGTATCGTTGATTTGATTGTTATACTGTTTCTTCGACATTATCATCAGTTATTTGGATTAAATAAACTAAATTACTTGGTCTATTTAAAATATGTGCGACAATTCAGATCGCAATAACTTTAATCAATTTGGTATACAAGGTCCATTATGAAACTTTTAGCTCGTAACCTTTCACGTTCAACAACAGAGCAAGAACTCCGTATTTTGTTTTCTGCTCATGGCTCTGTTACAGAATGTAGCTTAGTTTTAGACCAAGAAACAGGCAAATCAAAAGGTTTTGCTTTTGTTGAAATGCCTAACGAAAGTGAAGCTAAATCAGCAATTTCCTCCTTACATGAAACAAGAGTTGCAAATAACAGAATTCGAGTGAAAATAGCTCAAAATTAAGTATTAAATTATAAGCCAGTTTCATTGAATGCTGGCTTTTTATTGTCGTTCAAAACAACTATCAGTATTTTGTCTTAATCTAATAGTTATTAGGAATTAGGTTGATACTTATAAAGATTATTGTCAGAGCCATACAACTCAATAGATCCATTTTGAGTAAATCCTATACGAGTAAGTAGATAATTCGAAGCTTGGTTATCTGGAAGGGTTACTCCTAATATAACTTGTAATCCATGTGTCAAAGCAGCATCACTTAGAACTGCTTCACTTGCTTCGATAGCATAACCCTTTCCCCAATAGTCAGGCAAAAATGCATATCCAAGATCTGGGTGTTCAAGTTCGTCTCTTTTTACTAAACCACACATACCAATCTGAACACCACTTTGCTTTAATAATACAATATTGAGGCCAAAACCATACTTCTGATAGCTAGTCATAGGGCCTTCTCTTATGTACTTTTGTGCATCTACAATATTTCTTACTTGCTTATCCGCAATAAATCGAATGAAGGACTCTTCATTGAGTTGCTTTAATACATACTCAGCATCACTTAGTTCAAAATGCTGGATAATAAGGCGCTCTGTTTCGCACACAATCATTGCTATTTTCCGATACAAAAAGAGCTGAATATTTTACTCAGCAAATCATCACTGGTGAACTCGCCGGTAATTTGATCTAATTCTAGCTGACAAATGCGTAACTCTTCAGCCAGAATTTCACCAGCAACATAAGATTCTAGTTGATCTAAGCCTGTGATTAAATGTTGATGAGTGTTGTCTAAAGCGGTTAAATGGCGTCTTCTTGCCATAAAGCCACCTTCAGTGCTACCTTGGTATCCCATAATGGCTTTTAAGTGCTCTTTTAAGCTGTCAACGCCTGAGCCTGTTTTGGCTGATAAAGTCACTGCTGTGTGATTCTTCTTATTATTATCAGTAAATTCCGTTAGCCCTATATTGGCTTGATCAATCGATTGATTAAGGTCTGCTTTGTTTCTTACCAATGTTAGGCCGATATTGTTTGGAAGTTTTTCAAAAAACTCAGGATAGTAATCTTTAATATCTTGTTCATCTTCTAAAATACTATGGTTTTCACTTGCATCAACCATTAACAAAATCCTATCAGCTTGTTTTATTTCTTTCCAAGCACGCTCAATACCTATTTGTTCAACTTTATCATTACTATCACGTAAGCCTGCGGTATCAATAATGTGTAGAGGCATTCCATCAATGTGAATTTGTTCAGTTAATACGTCACGGGTGGTACCAGCAATATCAGTGACAATTGCGCTTTCTTTGCCGCTTAAAGCATTTAGCAAGCTTGATTTACCTGCATTGGGTTTACCCGCTATAACGACACGCATACCTTCTCGAATAATACAGCCTTGTTGAGCTTGTTTACGCACGCCTTCAACTTTGTTGATGATAGCTTTAAGATCGGTCACTATTTTTTTGTCGGCAAGAAAGTCTATTTCTTCTTCTGGAAAATCAATGGCTGCTTCAACGTACATGCGCAGATGAATAATGCTTTCTACCATTTCATTAACTAATTTTGAAAAATCACCTTGCAGCGAGTGCAGGGCAGAGCGTGCTGCTTGCTCTGAACTAGAATTTATTAAATCTGCAATTGCTTCTGCTTGAGTTAAATCGAGTTTATCATTTAAAAAGGCTTGCTCACTAAATTCACCCGGCTTTGCTAAACGAATACCGGGTAGGCTGATAATTTCTTTTAAGATCATATCTAGAATGACTGGTCCGCCATGGCCCTGCAATTCCAGTACATCTTCACCTGTAAATGAATGGGGTGCTTCAAAGAAAAGTGCTATCCCTTGATCTAGGGTTTGGTTATTTTTGTCTTTAAAAGGTAAATATTCTGCTTTTCTAATTTCTGGTATTTTTCCTAAAATAGCATTCGCCACCATTTTTGCTTGTGGTCCTGAGATACGAATAATGCCAACACCACCTCTGCCAGGCGCTGTTGCTTGGGCTGATATTGTTTCTTGGTTAGTTGATAGTGTTTGTACTGTCATAAATAGCTTCCTAGAAATTAGTATTGTTATTATATTTCTAAATGTACTGCGGATAAACAGATTATTTTTTCCTATACTCAGTCTTTAGCCAATAATTTAATTTTAATTTAATGAAACAATTTACCAAGTTAATTATTTTGTTTTTTATAACGGGGTATTTTCTTACTGTAAAAAGTGTAGTTTCAGCTGAGCTCATTGATTTATCTAAATTTGAAGATGGAACGTTAGGAAAACATTTAATTTATTTTCAAGAGCAGGGAGGGAAAAAACTTTCTATAGAGCAAGCCATTAAACATTTCTATGAAAAAGAAAGTATTCAAGGTACTAGTCACTCAATTTCTTTAGGTATAGCTACCGAGCCTGTGTGGTTAAAAATTTCTGTTAATAACCCCAGTATAAATCAAGTCGCATATAGGCTATCAGTTGAAACACCATGGTTAGATTATATTGATACCTGGTTGGTTAAAAATAATCAGGTTAAAGCAAAGTATTCAGGGGGGGATGGCACTTCTTATGTTAATCGTCCTATGCAGTATCGCTATTATGCCTTTGAAAGTAATTATGAAGCAGGCACAACTGATATTTATATTAGAATAGAAACACTGGGTCCAATGGCTATTCCTGTGCGTTTTAATACTATTCCTGCGGCTATGGAACGTGACATATCTGCGGCTTATCAATATGGTGTCTTGTACGGGGTAATGTTTGCATTAGCACTATATAATTTATTGTTATTTTTTAGGATTTCGAAAAAGGAATATGGTTTATATAGCCTGTATTTATTCGGTTTTATTGCCAATAGCTTATCTTACACGGGGCAAATACATACGGTGTTTACCGGTGATTATGGTGTATATTTTCAAGACTGGCTTGATGCCTTTTTAATGATCACTTATAGCATTGCGGGGCTTCATTTTGCTCGATTTTTATTGAATACAGTCAGTTATGCACCTAAATTAAATAAAGTTACTTATTGGGTTACCATTATCATACCTTTATGTATGCTTGTTGGCGCTTTGTTTAACCAACTTGTTTTTACACTTTTGCTAGCTTTTCTTTTGAATTCTACTTTTGCTATCTTGTTTATTGCATTGGGTTTCGCTGCGTTAAAAGCAAACATACCTGCGGCATTTCTATTTTTATTTTCGTCTGTAACGGCTGCTACATGTATAGGTATATCAACAATGGCAGTTGCAGGTATTGTTCCCTATAACGACTTTACCTTTAAAGCTATAGAGCTAGGTATGGTGTTTGAAGCTATTTCTTTAGCTTTGATTTTAGCGCAGCGCTTCAGCATAGCACAACGAGATAAATTGATAGCTGAAAATTACGCGAGAATAGATCACCTAACTAAATTATATAACCGACTTGGCTTTACGGAAATTGTTGATAACTACTGGCAAGGTTATATAAGAAATAGTCGAAATTTTTCTATTATTTTGCTCGATATTGATCATTTTAAAAAGGTCAATGATAGTTTAGGACACACGGCTGGTGATTTAGTGTTGGGAAAAATTTCGCAGTGTATTATTGATACTATTAGAGCTAGTGATATAGCTGCGCGATGGGGTGGTGAAGAGTTTATTATCTTACTGCCTGAAACCTCTCTAGACTCAGCTTTAATTCAAGCTGAACGATTAAGAGCAGCAATAGCTGAACTAACTATCCCTTATAAAGATGAATTTTTACAAATAACCAGCAGCCTTGGTGTTGTTGGTACCAATCAAGCACCTAAAATAAAGCTTTCTGATGAGCTGTCATTAGATGGCCTTATTATTAAAGCGGATGAGGCTATGTATATAGCTAAGAATAAGGGCAGAAATCAAGTATGGTCTTTTTAGTGCTATTAAAAAAGGCGACCAATTGGCCGCCTTTTTTATTTTAAACCTGCTTCTTTTAGGCTACTTTTCTTTTGCTAATTTTTTCTTTTCAATACCGCTAAAAATTATTTTCATTTGCGTAATTGAAATCAAGTTACTAATAAACCAGTAAAGCACTAGGCCTGATGGGAACCATGCCATAAATATTGAGAATACAACGGGCATATATTGCATGATTTTTTGCTGCATTGGATCTTGCACTGTCATCGGTTGCATTTTCTGCATTACGTACATACTAATACCCATTAATACCGGCAATACATAAAATGGGTCCATTGCTGACAAATCTTGAATCCAAAAGATAAACGGTGCGTGGCGTAATTCAACACTTTCTAAAAATACCCAGTAAAGCGCTAAGAATATAGGCATTTGTAAAAGTAATGGCAAACACCCACCAGCAGGGTTTACTTTTTCTTTACGATACATTTCCATAGTGGCTTGCGACATTTTTTGTCTATCATCACCAAAGCGTTCTTTTAACTGTGCCATTTTAGGTGCTAACTCGCGCATTCTAGCCATTGAGGTATATTGCGCTTTAGTTAATGGGTACATACCACCTTTAACAATTAAGGTAATAATAATGATGGCAACACCCCAGTTAGTTACAAAGCTTTGAATTGTAAGAAGTAACCAGAACAATGGTTGACTAATCATCCACAAAAAGCCGTAATCAATGGTTAAATCTAAGTTAGGCGCTATTTTTTCTAGTACTTCTTGATCTTTAGGACCAACATAAAATATAGCTGATGTATTGCCTTGTTGACCAGCATCAATAGTGATTGCTGGTGCTTTAAAACCTATAACCGCTTCTTGGTTATTGCTAAAATTGGTATAAAGCTGATTATTTTCTTGTCCATTGGGTATCCAAGAAGAAACAAAATAATGCTCAAGCATGGCAACCCAACCGCCCGGTGTGGTTTTGTTTAAGTTAGCTTCGGCAATATCATCAAAGTCATATTTTTCATAGCGATCTTCAGATGTAGAAAAGGCTGCTCCACGATAGGTTGGTAACATGCCTGATGAAGTATCTGTGAGTGTTGACTGCTTAAGCTGACCATACATTTGCACTGAAACGCTATTGTTTGTGCTGTTATTGATTACGTATTCAACACCAACGCTGTAACTACCAGCTGTAAATGAAAAACGCTTAGTTACACTAAGGCCATTGCTGTCTTGAAAAGTTAAATCTACGATTAGGTTATCACCATTTAATTCATAACTGCTTTTAGCACTGCTATAAATTGGGCGACCTTTAATTACTCTATCTATTCCGTTAGCTCCGGTTAAACCGGATTGCGCTACATATTTTTGATTACCATTTTGCAAAATGGTAAATGGAATGCTATTACCTTGCTCGGTATCAAATTTTAGTAGTTTAGCTTCAACAATATCGCCACCTTGCGTATTAATTTTTAATCGTAAAGTATCAGTGGTTACGCTAATTAGCCTTGCACTTGAAGTGATCTCTTTTGCAATAGGTGATGATGAGTCAGTTGATTCAGGAACAAATTCTGCATCAGAAGTTTGTTCAGTATTAGCACTTTGGCTGATAGCGGGTTGTTCAACTGCTGGCGCATTTTCTAATTGCCACTGACTAAAAAGTAAGTAAGTAACAACCATAAGCGCAATAAAAAGCAGACTGCGTTGAGATTCCATAAGATTTATTTCTCTTGTTTTTGGGTTGGCACGAGGTTATTTCCTCCTGCATATAATTAATAGCAAGGCATTTTAGTATACGTTTAACCGCAAACCAACTCTCTTTTAGTATTAGAGTCTAAAAATTGATCTGCTTTCGATTGCATGAGTCTTATTTTTCTTTTTTTAATGGTGGCACAGGATCATCACCACCTTCATTTAATGGATGACACTTCAATATTCGCTTGCTCGCTAACCAACCCCCTTTTATTACACCAAAGCGTTCAATTGCTTGACTTGCATAACAAGAGCAGGTTGGTTGAAATCGACAATTTGACCCTAATATAGGACTAATAAAACGCTGATAACCTTTTATACAAGTTATTGCTAGTTTTTGTGGCGCTGAATTATTTTTCGCCATATTTTTTCTAATTGTTGGTTGATTTCTTTATTGTCGAGTTGATCAATGCCTGACTTTACCATAACCACCATATCGATAGCAGGTAAATCATGCTGATTTAAACGAAAGCTTTCTCTAATTATTCTTTTTATGCGATTTCGTTGAACGGCAAGTTTTACCCGTTTTTTAGCTATAGCTAAACCGAGACGGTTATTCTTACATGAATTATCAGATAAATGAGTAGGAGTAATTAATATAGTAAAGTGGCGAGAGCCAAATTTGAGAGGTTTTTTAAATACAGATTGAAAGTGACCGGGAGTCAACAGACGTGACTCCCGATTAAATTCATAAGTAACCTGATTGGTTACCATCTTAATTCTATTTCTTACTAAGAAAAAAAGTTAAGATTAAGCGCTAAGGCGTGCACGGCCTTTGGCACGGCGACGAGCTATAACAGCACGGCCATTTTTAGTTGCCATACGAGCACGGAATCCGTGGTTACGCTTACGCTTTAATACGCTAGGTTGAAATGTTCTTTTCATTACGCTAATCCGTCGGTTGTTGTTGCCCTGACAAAAAAGCCATTTGAGCATACAGGTCTAAAAAAAGAGGGCGAATTCTAAATCTTACTCGCCTTGTTGTCAATGTTTAATCCAGTATTAATTGTAAAAGATCCTTGTGTGATCCTCTTGATCTTAACAAGGCTTTCCTTTGTGTATTATAAAATAAAGGGTTAGCTTAAGAAAAAATATCCACAGGTTTATTTTGGATTATTGTTTTTTAACTAATTTACAGTCTTTTTACCCACATAAGTAAATATACTAAGCAATTTTTTTTAGCGATATTTTAATCTATAAAATTATCAAAAGGCCAGTTAAATAGGCCTTCAGCCATTTATTATAAAAATAATGAAGAATAGTTGCCTGTCAATATTGCACTTGTGGATAAGTATAGAGATAATGGCATCACATAATAAAAAATTTCCGTTTGTTTTACTTTTTCAGGCCAGATATTTTCCTGTACTTTTAAACAATGATCTTATTGTGCATGTTTATATTTTTACAGTTTGTAAGGATGTGAATGCGAACAACAAGCGGATAACATATTTTCCCTTTGGAGTTTTGGTTGGAACATTCTCTTTGGCAGCGATGCCTCTCTGTTCTTCAAGAAGAATTGCCAGCACAACAGTTTAGTATGTGGATTCGTCCCTTACAGTGTGTTGTTACAGATAACATATTGACTCTCTATGCACCAAATCGTTTTGTTTTGGACTGGGTTCGAGACAAGTATGTTCATAGAATCAACGAGCTCATTACTATGACTGATGGTGAGGATTCTTACCTTTTACGTTTTGATGTTGGCAGTAAACCTCTAAATAGCACTGTTCAAAAAAATGCTGCAACTTCAGGAAGTGCAAATTTCAGTTTAAATAATAAAGCTGTTTCTGTTTCTGAAACCGATACTAATTTACCAAAAAAAGCGAATGTTCGAGTTAAATATACTTTTGATAATTTTGTTGAAGGTAAATCGAACCAATTAGCTAGAGCTGCAGCTTCGCAAGTCGCTGACAATCCTGGTGCAGCCTATAACCCGCTATTTATTTATGGTGGCACAGGTTTAGGTAAAACCCATTTATTACACGCTGTTGGTAATGGAATTTTGCAAAATAACCCCAACGCTAAAATTGCTTATATGCATTCTGAGCGTTTCGTCCAAGATATGGTTAAAGCCTTACAGAACAATTCGATGGAGAAATTTAAGCAATATTATCGTAGTGTTGATGCTTTGCTTATTGATGATATCCAGTTCTTTGCAGGTAAAGATAGAACTCAAGAAGAGTTCTTTCACACATTCAATGCTTTGCTTGAAGGTAATCAGCAAATTATCTTAACAAGTGATCGTTATCCTAAAGAAGTCGCTGTTGAAGACCGTTTGAAGTCTCGTTTTGGTTGGGGTTTAACTATTGCTATTGAGCCGCCCGAATTAGAAACACGTGTTGCTATCTTAAAAAGAAAAGCACAAGAGAGTAATATAAACTTAGCTGATGAAGTTGCTTTTTTCATTGCTAAACGATTGCGCTCTAATGTACGTGAATTAGAGGGAGCTCTTAATCGTGTTATAGCTAATGCCAATTTCACTGGTAGGGCTATTACTATTGATTTTGTCAGGGAAGCATTACGGGATTTATTAGCTTTACAAGACAAGTTAGTTACTATTGATAATATCCAACGAACAGTGGCAGAATACTACAAGATTAAAGTTGCTGATTTACTCTCTAAACGAAGAAACAGATCTGTAGCTAGACCTAGACAGCTAGCAATGGCATTATCTAAGGAATTAACTAATCATAGCTTGCCTGAAATTGGGGATGCTTTTGGTGGTAGAGACCATACAACAGTACTTCATGCTTGTCGTAAAGTTAAGTCTTTACGTGAGGAACTACATGATATTAAAGAAGATTATTCTAATTTGATTAGAACGTTATCTTCTTAGTATTTAATGTTTTGTTTCATTAAATATATAGAATCATTTAAAAATTAAATTCAAATAATAATAAATTTGCTCAAAAGCAGGAACATAGATGAAATTTTCACTTAATAGAGAATTATTACTTAAACCATTATTGTTAGTTTCTGGTGCTGTTGAACGTAAAAGCACCTTACCTATTTTAGGAAATATTCTTTTTAATGTTAAAGGACAATCTTTAACATTAACTGCTACTGATTTAGAACTCGAGATGGTTGCACATACAGAATTAGACAACCAAGGGGAAGATGGAAAAATTACCATTCCTGCTCGCAAGTTGCTTGATATTTGTAAGAGCTTACCTGAAAATTCAATGCTAAATTTTAATGCTGAAGGGGAAAGTGTTAAATTAAGTTCTGGTCGAAGCCGATATTCTTTATCTACACTATCTGCAGATGACTTTCCAAATATTGAAGAATGGAAAGGCGATGTTGAATTTAAATTGTTAAAATCAGAGTTACTTCGTTTAATTGAAAGTACTCATTTTTCAATGGCAAACCAAGATGTTCGTTATTACTTGAATGGCATGTCTATTGAAAGTGAAGGAAATGAAATTCGCTCTGTTGCCACAGATGGTCATCGATTGGCTATTTGTAAAATTTCAAACGAGTCTTTAGCTTTACCTGCAAGACAAGTTATCGTTCCTCGTAAGGGGATATTAGAAATAATCCGTTTACTTGCTCCTGTTGATGAAGAAGTTCAAGTTTACCTTGGCTCTAATCATATCCGAATTATTGATACAGAATTTTCTTTCACCAGTAAATTGGTTGATGGACGCTTTCCTGATTACCGCCGAGTTTTACCTCGTAACGGTGACAAAATTTTTGTTACTGATAAAGAGCAGTTACGTCAGGTATTATCGCGTGCTTCAATTTTATCTAATGAGAAGTTCAAAGGAGTGCGTCTAAATTTCCTAAATTCTTTGTTGAAAATTACAGCAAATAATCCAGAGCAAGAACAAGCAGAAGAAGAGTTAGAAATTGATTTTCCGTATGACGAATTAGAGATTGGCTTTAATGTTAGTTATGTGCTTGATGTACTTAGTGCAATTAAAGACGAGCAGGTTAAGTTTACTCTAGCTGATGCTAATTCAAGTGTAGTAATTGAAGGTGCTGATTCAGGCGAGGCTCTTTATGTTGTTATGCCCATGCGTTTGTAGTTTTTTGTCAAATATTGAAATTTTCTAAATGAGTGTTGCAAAATTAATTACCCATAACTTTCGTAATTTGAATGATGTAGCATTTAATTTTCACCCAGAATTAAATTTTTTTGTTGGTGATAATGGTAGCGGTAAAAGTAGCTTATTAGAGGCGCTCTTTTTTTTAGGTCATGGAAAATCTTTTCGAACAAGCAAAGTCGATGCGCTTGCTTGTCATGGAAAAACTAAATTTGTAGTTAGTGTAAAAGATAGTAAAAATTGTCAATTAGGTTTGAGTCGAGATATTAGTTCTGGTGTAACTAATATTAAAATTGATGGCGAATATCACTCTCGCTTGTCTGTTTTAGCAAAGAACATTGCAATACAGATTGTTACTCCGGAAAGTTTTAAACTTTTTTTTGGTGGTCCCAAAGAGCGTAGACGGTTTGTTGATCTTGGTATGTTTCACGTGAAACATACCTTTGCAAAACAATGGAAAAGTTTTAATCGTGTTTTAAAACAGCGGAATGCTTGTATACGATTGAATGACAATTCTACTGAATCAAGTTCAATGCTGTCATATTGGACCGATCAGTTTTGCCAAATGTCAATCGAGGTTGCACAAGTTAGGCATGAATATACTTCAGCATTAATAACGGAGTTAGATGTTTGGTTGGCTCTTTTACTTCCAGACTTGAAAAGTAGAGTCACGGTACAATATTTACAGGGATGGCCACAAAAAAAGGAACTACAGGATGTACTAGTTTTTAATCAAGAAAGAGAAGCAAGTTATGGATACAGTTTATATGGAGCCCATAAATTTGATGTTAAATTTCTTCTTGATAAACTAACTTTAGAGACACAGTTGTCACGTGGACAACAAAAGTTGTTTTTACTGGCATTAACTTTCGCTCAAGCTAATTTGATTGAGAGAGTTAATCGAGTAAAACCAATTTTATTAATAGATGATATTGGCGCAGAATTAGATATTAATTCTCGCAAAGCTTTATCAACTGCATTAAATAAATTAGATTGCCAAGTTGTTATTACCGCAATTGAACGAGAAGTTTTATCTCCTTTTTTTGAAAGTTTTATTTTCAATAGAAGTGATGAATGTATTGATGTAGAAAAAGAGAGTTTGAAGGCGAAAAACACAGAATATTATAAAGTGTTTCACGTGAAACATGGCGAAATATCAGAGATGGATCCAGACGATTCTGAATTAACAATCAGAAAAAGCAATTGAATAGGCTAAAACTATGACAGTAGAAAATGAATATGACTCGGCCAGTATTAAAGTACTAAAAGGACTTGATGCAGTACGCAAAAGACCAGGCATGTATATTGGTGACACAGATGATGGTACAGGTTTACATCACATGGTTTTTGAGGTTTTAGATAACTCAATTGATGAAGCATTAGCAGGACACTGTAGTGATATTATCGTTACTATCCATTTAGATGGTTCAGTTTCTGTTATAGATGATGGTCGTGGTATACCAACAGAAATTCATCCTGAAGAGGGTGTTTCAGCGGCTGAGGTTATCATGACAGTATTGCATGCTGGTGGTAAGTTTGGTGGAGAAGATTCTGGTTATAAAGTATCTGGTGGTCTTCATGGTGTTGGTATTTCAGTGGTAAACGCATTAAGTAGTAAATTAAAGTTAAACATTCGTCGTGACGGCAAATTATTTGAACAATTTTATCATATAGGTGTACCAGAAGAACCACTAAAAGTTGTTGGTGAGAGTGATAAAAATGGCACTGAAGTACGTTTTTGGCCGAGTACAGAGACGTTTTCAGACGTATTATTCCACTACGACTTATTAGTGAAACGTATTCGTGAATTATCATTCCTAAACTCTGGTGTATCTATTCGCTTGATTGATGAACGAGAAGAAGGCAAGGAAGATCACTTTAAATTTGATGGTGGTATTCAAGCCTTTGTTGATTATTTAAATACCAACAAAACTCCTGTAAATGAAGAAATTTTCTATTTTGATTTAGAACGTGAAGATGGCATTGTTGTTGAAGTTGCCATGCAATGGAATGATGGTTTCCAAGAAAGTATTCACTGTTTTACCAATAACATCCCTCAACGTGATGGTGGTACTCACTTAAGTGGTTTTCGTACCGCTTTAACTCGTACGTTAAATAGTTACATGGTAAAAGAAGGTCTTAACAAAACGAAAAAAGGCGGCAGTACAGAAACCAGTGCGTCGGGTGATGATGCTCGTGAAGGTTTAACCGCTGTTATTTCGGTTAAAGTACCCGATCCTAAATTCTCATCACAAACAAAAGATAAATTAGTTTCTTCAGAAGTGAAAACTGCTGTTGAGCAAGCTATGGGCGAAAAGCTTGGTGAATATTTATTAGAAAAACCATCGGTCGCGCGCACAATTATAATGAAGATTGTAGATGCGGCTAGAGCACGTGAAGCCGCGCGTAAAGCGCGTGAAATGACTCGTCGTAAAGGTGCTTTAGATATTGCTGGTTTACCGGGTAAATTAGCAGATTGCCAAGAAAAAGATCCTGCGCTTTCTGAAATATATATTGTGGAAGGGGACTCTGCTGGCGGATCAGCCAAGCAGGGGCGTAATCGTAAAAACCAAGCTATCCTGCCATTGAAAGGTAAAATTCTAAACGTAGAAAAAGCGCGTTTTGATAAAATGATTTCTTCACAAGAAGTAGGTACTTTAATTACCGCATTAGGTTGTGGTATTGGTCGCGATGAATATAATCCAGAGAAACTACGTTATCACAGTATTATCATCATGACCGATGCTGATGTCGATGGCTCTCATATCCGTACTTTATTGCTGACTTTTTTCTATCGTCAAATGCCTGAAATTATGGAACGTGGTCATATTTTCATAGCGCAACCACCGTTATACAAAGTGAAGAAAGGTAAGCAAGAACGTTATATTAAAGATGATGAAGGTTTAACTGAATACTTAACTACTTTAGCATTGGATAATGCCTCTATTCATGTTAATGAAGATGCACCTGCGATAACAGGTTTAGCGCTAGAGCAGTTAGTTAAACAGTACCGTGCAACCATGGACATAATTAAGCGGATTTCTAGACAAATTCCAAGTGATATTTTAGAAAAAATGATTTATTGTCAAAATATCACTAAAGAAGATTTTTCTGATAAAACTAAAGTTGAAGTATGGTCGAAAGATTTAATAACTCAACTTGAAGATCAAGATGGCAACGGCTCTATTTATACTGTTACTGTTGAGCATAATACTGAGCGTAATACTTACTATCCACAGTTTATTGTTCGCAAACATGGAATTGATAAAACCTATAATTGCAGTTATGAGTTTATCCAATCTAATGAATTTGCTGCTATTACCTCATTAAATGATGCGATCAATGACCTGATGGAAGAAAGTGCGTATGTTAAGCGTGGTGAAAAAGTCAAACCAATTACTAGCTTTGAAGAAGCACTTAACTGGTTAATGGCTGAATCTAAACGAGGTCAGTATATACAGCGATATAAAGGGTTGGGGGAGATGAATCCTGAGCAGTTATGGGAAACTACCATGGATCCTGAAACACGCCGTATGTTACAAGTAACCATTGAAGATGCTATTGCTGCGGATCAATTGTTCAATACTTTAATGGGAGATCACGTAGAACCGCGCCGACACTTCATCGAAGAGAATGCTTTAAAGGTTTCAAACTTAGACTTTTAAGCAAATTGCAGGCGAAAGTTTATCTTTCATAAATTGATATTATATGCTCGGTCATCATAACCGAGCATTTCTACTTTAAAAACAGCACGTTATTAATTCGTGTAAATTTATAACTAATAGTGAATTTGAAAACCCATGACTAGTTTCAATTGTAAAACGTTTCAAGGCCTTATCTTGCAGTTGCAAGATTACTGGTCACGCCAAGGTTGCGTTATAGTTCAACCGTTAGACTTAGAAGTTGGCGCTGGAACATTCCACCCAATGACATTTTTACGTTCTATAGGGCCAGAGCCAATTAGTAGTGCCTATGTGCAACCATGTCGACGTCCTACCGATGGTCGATATGGTGAAAACCCAAATCGTTTGCAGCATTACTATCAATTTCAAGTAATGCTCAAGCCATCACCAAAAAACATTCAAGAGTTATACCTTAACTCATTGAAAGAACTTGGTATTGATCCGTTAGTACATGATATTCGTTTTGTTGAAGATAACTGGGAATCTCCTACCTTAGGAGCTTGGGGTTTAGGTTGGGAGATCTGGCTTAATGGCATGGAAATTACTCAGTTTACTTATTTTCAACAAGTAGGCGGTTTAGAGTGTACCCCTGTTACAGGCGAAATTACTTACGGTTTAGAACGTCTTGCAATGTATATTCAAAATGTTGATAGCATTTATGACTTAGTATGGGCAGATGGCCCTATGGGTACAGTACTCTACGGTGATGTTTTCCATCAAAATGAAGTTGAGCAGTCAACTTACAACTTTGAACATGCCGATGTTGATGCATTATTTAAGCAGTTTGATCAATGTGAAAAAGACAGCCAAAAATTGATTGAAGCTAATTTACCACTACCAGCATATGAGCAAGTAATGAAAGCATCACATGCTTTTAACCTTCTTGATGCACGTCACGCAATTTCAGTGACCGAACGTCAACGTTATATTTTACGTGTGCGAGCATTATCTAAAGCCTGTGCTGAAGCTTATTACGCCAAACGCGAAGAGTTAGGTTTTCCGCTTTGTAAGAATCAAGAGCTTAAAGACCAAAATCTTGAAGAATCATCAACAAAAGGAGAAAAATAATGACGACTGAAACTCTCCTGATTGAATTAGGCACCGAAGAATTACCACCCAAATCACTAAAAACATTAGCGACAGCCTTTTATGACGGTATTAAAAGTCAACTTGATGCTAACGATTTAGCTTATTCAGACATTAAGTGGTTTGCGACACCGCGCCGATTAGCGGTACAAGTATTTGATTTAGTGGCTAAACAACAAGATAAAGTGGTTGAAAAACGAGGTCCAGCAGTGAACGTTGCTTTTGATGAACAGGGTCAAGCAAGTAAGGCTGCAATGGGTTGGGCTCGCTCTAATGGTATTACCGTTGAACAAGCAGAACGTTTAACCACACCAAAAGGCGAATGGTTACTCCATAAGGCAACGGTTGCGGGTAGAGCTATTAGTGAGCTAGTACCTGGTATGGTTACTACAGCATTAAATAAATTACCGATTGCCAAACCTATGCGTTGGGGGGCAGAGCGCATTCAGTTTATTCGTCCAGTTCATACGTTAACATTGATGTATGGTGAACAAATAATCGAAGGCAATGCGTTGGGTGTTAATTCTAGTAACCAAGTACAAGGTCACCGATTTCATCACCAAGGATTAGTAACACTTAACCATGCCGATGACTATCAAGCAGAATTAGCGAAAGCGTTTGTTGAAGTTGACTATCAAGTTCGCCAAGATAAAATTGTTGTTCAAATTAAGCAAGTGGCTGATGAAATTTCAGCGGTAGCATTAATTGATGAAGACTTGCTTGAAGAAGTGACTTCATTGGTTGAATGGCCTGTAACATTAGTAGGTACGTTTGATGAAGATTTCCTTAATGTACCAGCTGAGCCGTTAATCTACTCAATGAAAGACCATCAAAAATACTTCCCAGTGACAAATAGCGATGGTGAATTAGTAAATAAATTTATTTTTGTTACCAATATTGAATCTAAAGATCCAAACCAAGTTGTTTTTGGTAATGAAAAAGTTATTCGTCCACGCTTAGCTGATGCAGAGTTTTTCTTTAAAACTGATCAAAAACAAACGCTTGAATCAAGGTTGTCGACGTTAGAGTCGGTGTTGTTCCAAAAACAATTAGGTACTTTAAAAGCAAAATCTGAACGCATTGCTGATTTGAGCAAAATTATTGCTAATCAATTAGGTGAAAATAGTGATGATGCTTACCGTGCCGGGTTATTAAGTAAAACTGATTTAATGTCAGACATGGTCTTAGAGTTCCCACAGGTGCAAGGCACTATGGGTAAATACTATGCTCTTAATGATGGTGAAAGTGCGGCAATAGCACAAGCGTTAGAAGATCAATATCGTCCACGTTATGCGGGAGATAGCTTACCCGAGGCGAATATTGGTTGTGCGGTTGCTATCAGTGATAAAATTGATACCTTGGTGGGCATCTTTGGTATTAATCAACCACCTAAGGGCGATAAAGACCCTTTTGCGCTACGAAGAGCCGCCATTGGCGTGATACGTATCATCATTGAGAAACAGCTTGATTTAGACCTTGTTAAGCTTATTAACGAAAGTATTAGCTTGTTTGGCGGAGTGGCTGGTGGCAAGTTAGCCAATGAAAACACAGCTGAGAACGTACTTGATTTCATTATGGGGCGTTTCCGTGCTTTCTATCAAGAGCAGGGCATGGCTGTTAATGTTATTCAAGCGGTACTTGCGAAAAAACCAAGTGCACCACTAGATTTTGATAAACGTATTAAAGCGGTGAGTTACTTTGGTGAATTGCCAGAAGCAGAAACATTAGCAGCTGCCAATAAACGCGTAGGTAACATTCTTGCCAAATTTGATGGCCAACTCTATGATGGCTTTAAAGCAGAATTAGCCTCTGAAGAAGCTGAGCAGGATTTAGCAACCATATTTAATGCCGTGAGCTTAAAAGTAGCACCTTTAATGGCTGATAAAAACTACCAAGCAGCGTTATCTGAACTCGCTCAATTAAAAACACCCATCGATACTTTCTTCGATAGCGTTATGGTGATGAGTGATGATGAAGCAGTAAAAATAAATCGCTTAACCTTACTTAATGAAATACGTAATAGCTTCCTTGCTATTGCTGATATTTCTTTGTTGTAAAATAGTTAAATTTAGCCCTGTATTTATTACGGGGCTTTTTATTTACCAAGATAAAAATCAAGCTTATATTATTGTTTTAAATTAATAATACCAATCAATAAATGATTGCTTTTTTTAAACGTCACGCTTAATATCCCACTCTTAATATCAAAGTTTTAACAGTGATAAGCAATGGACTGCAAATAATACTAATTCATTTCAAGTTCATCTGCTCTTAACTCTAAAATTCAAAACAAATTTTATATAAAATATAGGGACATTGCCTTGAAATTTTTATCTTTCAAAAGCTGTTTTGCAGCACTTATAGCTAGTACAGTATTTACCGGGTGTGGTGGAGGCTCAGATTCAAAGACACCCGAAATTCCAGCTAACGCTTCACCAATAATCACTTCAATGACAACGGATGCTTTATATGAGAAAAGCGCATTTGTATTCAATGCGAGTGTGACAGACAGTGATGGTTCAATTTCAAATTATCAGTGGCAACAAACATCAGGTACTGAGGTAACAAGTTTTGAATATGATGGAGCAACATTATCGTTTAATACACCTGATATTGAAGTAGATGAAGTTCTCACATTTACTCTAACAGTGACTGATGATGATAGCGCATCAACAACGGCAACTTTAAACGTATCAGTAACCGCTTACAGCGCAATAGTATTAAGTGAAATTATTGATGATGGCCTTGTTGAATGTTTATCAAAAGATAACAATATCGACATGGGAATAGAAATATTAAGTTGCGATAACCATAACATTCAAACATTAACCGACTTAAGCGTTTTTTCAAAGCTGACAGAGGTTAATATCACCAATGCAGAATTAGTAGATATCTCTGCACTTGAGGCCCTCACTCAATTAACTAGTCTTAACTTATCCTATAATGAAATTATCGATACTGATGTTATTGAAACACTGGTATCACTAAACTCTATTGATTTAAGCCACAATAGAATTTCGGAAGTAAGTGCATTGATAGATAACCTAACCTCACTTAGCAACTTATCAGTATTAAATTTAAGCTCAATACACACAGACTGGAATATAACCATTGATATTGAAGACTTACTTGTACTGGAAAACTTAACGAGTTTAACATTAAGCGGTAATAGTCTCCTTAATACGTCTGAATTAGCAAAATTTGATAAATTAACAACGTTAAATATTGAAAATGTCGGTTACAATTTCAACTCTTTAAGTTTTTTAAGTGGCTTAACTCAGCTTGTATCATTAGATATTAGCAATAACAGTTCGATTAATGATTTAAGCGCTTTAAGCCAATTAACCGAGTTACAAGAGCTAAATATTTCAAACATTAATACGGCCGACTACTCACCAATTTCAACCTTGACCAATATAAAAAAATTAAACTTAGAGCGTAGCTATTACAATTCAGAGTTTGATTTAAGTGAGATAGAAAACTTTGTTGAATTAACAAAATTGAATATCAATAACATAAGTAACCTAACCAACGTTTCAATAATCAGTAATTTTACAAAGTTAGAAGAATTGCAAATAAGCAATATTAATACGGCCACCTTAGGTTTCATTAGCGAAATGGCTAATCTTAAGGTATTAAATGTAAGCAATAATAATCGTTTGGGTGATATTAGCCCAATTGCTGACCTCGTTAACTTAGTTGAACTTGATTTATCAAACAATTCAAATTTGGATGATTTATCACCATTAAGTGAATTAACAAAATTAGTAAAACTAGATATTGAAGATTTGTATAATTATAAAGATATAAACCTAGCGGCATTAACAAACCTTGAAGCATTAGAAGAACTAAACGTTAGTCGTAATTCATTAGAGAATATTGACGTATTAGGAGGGTTATCAGAACTTAAATTACTGAAAATGTCATATTCTCAACTTGATGCACTATTTGATTTTACTGAATTAACTCAGCTTATTGAGTTAGATATTAGTAATAATATTCTAACGAATGTTAATGAGCTATTAGATGCTCACACACTTGAGAACCTTAACCTAAACTATAACCGTAAATTAACTAATGTTGATGGACTTGCCAATGCAACAAAACTTAAAACTTTGTCATTAGAATCTCTAGAGAAATTAGAGAACATTGATGGTTTGGCAGCAGCTACCGCATTAGAGTATCTAAACTTAAATAATAGTAGAGAAGTTAAAAAGATTACCGCATTAGAAAATATGAATGCTTTAAAGGAGTTGTCATTACAAAATATGTATTCTCTGGAAGATATCAGTGCACTTTTCAATTTGACTAATTTAAATACTCTATCACTAAACAATGACACATTAGTTTTATGTGAAGACTTAGACAACTTAGTAGACACATTAACCAATACACAAATAAGTCGCCCATACAACTGCATGACGGCGCCTATCGACCAATCGCTTATCAGTGATGAAAATTTGTTAACGTGTATTAAAAACTATTCAACTGATATTGCTGATCTTACTTCATTGAGTTGTCGACACGATAATATTGAGTCTTTGGATGGTATTGAGCAATTAGAAAATTTATCTTATTTAGAAATTTCTTATAATGATATAACCGATTTAACACCAATAGCTTCACTACTACAGTTAACTCGATTATATATAAACAATAATGTTAACTTGAATGATATTGCGGTGCTGTCTAGTTTGACTAAGTTAACCACGTTAGAATTACAAAATAATGAGATCAATGACTTAACAGGTTTGTCTGCATTAAGTATCCTACAAACGTTAAAATTATCTAACAACTCGATCTCAGATATTTCTTCGCTATCAACACTGACAGAATTGCGGTATTTGTATTTAGGTCAAAACATAATTAGCGATATATCTGCAATCTCTTCATTAACAAATATCTATGAATTAAATCTTAATGACAATACAATCAGTGACATATCATCATTACTTGATTTATCTAATTTGAGGTATTTAAACCTACAGAATAATACTGATGTTGACTGTGTTGATTTATCAGACTTAGAAAGTAATTTAAATCTGAGTTATTTATATCAACCAAGTCAATGTAATTAATTTTAGATCTGCTAAGTTATTCTTTATGAAGCCGAGTTATTTTGAACCTCGGCTTTTTATGAATCATTTAGCTAAATAGAATAAATATCTTTAAAAAATCTATTCTCTCTTGGTAAGTAATAATTGTCATAATCAACAGAAAAAGCAATGGTAGTGGCTTTACCTTTTAACTCATGACGAGGGACGAAGCCATAAACTCTTGAGTCTGCGCTGTTACGGCGATTATCTCCAAGAACAAGGTAATGACCTACAGGCACCGTTATAGGGCGAAAATTACTGAGTTGGTCGCTTTTATCTTTATCAATACGAATGATGTGAGTGATTGAATCAATTTGTTCAGTAGCAAACAATTGTTGAGCATTGTGTTCGGTAATTTGATAGTTAAGCGCTTCGCCATTGATATAAAGCGTTTCATCTCGCAATTCAACAGTATCACCAGGTAATCCAATCATACGTTTTATCAGGCGGTTATCAGCCGCTTTTGATTCAAACACTACAATTTCACCACGCTTTGGTTTGCCTGTAGTAAGTAAAGAGAATTTACTAAAAGGGAATTTTAAATCGTAAGCCATTTTATTAACAATGATTCGATCGCCTTCTTTAATCGTTGGTTGCATTGAACCTGTAGGTACAGTGTACCAGTCGGCAACGGCACTTCTGAAAACTGACATTAATAGAATAAAAAGAATGAACAGTTTGTTGTTTCGCCAAAATTTTTTAAAAAAACTCATGAGTTATTGATTCCTTGCATTAAAAATACATACTCCACATAAGGTGTTAGGTATAGAGTTATTGTTTGAGTGAAAGTTCCAGCAAAACATATCTGCTTACAACTGAACTCTTATGATGAATTTATATATAAATTCTCTTAAAACTGTCAGTCTTGTGCTAGATCAATTACAGCTAAAAATATGGGCGTAAAGTACTAGTTAGAAAAGCTTTAAATACATATTTAATAGGCATACAGGAGATAATTATGACCTTAGAAAAACATGACCTTCATCACGAATTTCCAGAGTTTAATGAAGAAATTCATCACTTGAAAATTAATGATAATCACTTTGCTCGTTTGTTTAACGATTATCATGAAATTAATCAAGAAGTTCAACGAATAGAGCAGGGGGTGGAAAATACAAGTGATGAATATTTAGAGCAGAAAAAGAAGCAGCGCCTGAAATTAAAAGATGCACTATTTGCTATGCTAAAAAAAGTAGAATTACCAGCATAGCTGTTTAGTTTGAGTGACAATACAAGAAAGCAATAAATCAGGTTAGCTTTTCTTAATCACATACAAATAAGGTTTTTCGTCAACTTGCTTAGCAACAAGCTCATGCTCCATAAAACGACAAAAACTAGGTATATCGCGAGTGGTAGATGGATCGTCGCACTTTATTAATAATGTTTCACCACTCGCAATTTTTCGCATATTTAGTCGTACCATCATTACAGGCTCAGGGCAGCGCAAGCCCATGGCATCTAGAGAGTGATCCGCTTGTTGAAAAATTTCGCTTAGCATAAGTATTATTGAATTAACTAAAATTAAAATTATGATAACTATTCTACTTCATTTTCATTTAGACTGTCTTGCATAAATGCCAACGGGCTTGGACTCGCAACTTAAGTTGATTTAGGTATATACTTGTATGGATAGAATATGTTTCGGAAAAGTAGAAATTAATGCTGATTAGTTTAGTGAAAAAGATATTATTAACACTAGTTATCATTAGTTATAGTTCGATCCTATTGGCTAGCAAGCCATTAAAATTAACAGTAGATAAAATTCAGCAACAAAATTTCATTAAAGCAGAAAAGCTAACATACAAAAGTAGCTCTGTTCAATATCAAGCTCTTTACAACCAGCTACACTTTTACTCTTTGCAACCCTATTTAGATCAAAAGCGCTTATTGCATAAAATGCGTTTATCCGATGCTAAAGAGATAACACAATTTCTAGAAAAATACCAAGGTACACCACTTGACTGGCCATTACGGAAAAAATGGTTAAATTATTTAGCGATGAAAAAGCAAGGCGTGCTGTTTTTAGATGTATATCAGCCCACTTCAAATGCTAAATTAACATGCCACCAATTAAACTTTAGTTTGCAATCGGGTCTACCTGCAAGTGTCGTATTGCCACAGGTTACTGAATTATGGGTAGTTGGTAAGTCTCAAGATAAAGCATGTGATTCCTTATTTGATCGTTGGCAAAAAGCGGGATATCGGACGAATGATGTGGTATGGCAGCGTATTAGTTTAGCTGCAGATGGTGGAAAACATACATTAATTCCATATTTGACCAAGTTATTACCTTTAGAGCAGCAATATTTGGGCAGCTTGTGGCATAAAGTTCGACGCGACCCTTCCATGGTTAGTAAGCTAAAATATTTTCCTAATAACTCAGTAAGAGAAACAGAAATATTAGCTTATGGCTTAAAGCGGCTGATATGGCATTATCCTGATACTGCAATTCGTAGTTATAAAAAAGCGCAGCTGAAATTTTCTTTTACCCAAGGACAACAACAACAGATTACTGAAAAGTTTGCCTTAGCCTTGTCAGCAAAAAGTCATCATGCAGCGCAATTGTGGCTAGATAAGCTTGATTTCAAGCTGCTTAGTAAAAATATGCTGCAATGGCGCTTATCTCAGGCGCTAAAACAGGAAGATTGGCATCGATTGATTGTTGAATTAAAGCAATTACCCAAAGAGCATAAAGATGACTTAAAGTGGAAGTATTGGTATGCACGAGCGTTAATTGCAACGGATGTTGAAAAGCGTGGTGAATTTTTACTAGAACAACTAGCCAATGAACGTCATTATTATGGATTTTTAGCTGCGAGTTACTTAAAAAAGCCAGTGAATTTACAACATAAACCACTTGAATTTACTTTAGAAGAAAAGCGCAAGGTTATTAATTATTCCGCAGCTAAAAGAGCTTTTGAATTTCATTCTATAGGACGTTACCAACAAGCACGTTCAGAATGGAACTACTTACTTACCCAGTTAAATAACCGTGAAAAATTGATTGCAGCAAAAGTAGCAAATGAAAACAAGTGGTTTGACAGAACTATTTTCACTTTGGCTAATGTTGGCTATTTAGATGATATCGATTTACGCTTTCCAAAAGCCTTTGATAAGGAAATTAATCAATATGCTAACGCACAAAAAATTTCACCTTCTTGGGCGTTTGCCATCACAAGAAGAGAAAGTTCATTCATGCAAGACGCCCATTCACCCGTGGGTGCCAAAGGGTTAATGCAATTGATGCCCAATACAGCAAAAAACCTCAAGAAAGGTAAAATTAATAATTATTACTTATTGAATGCAAAGAATAACATTCAATTAGGCACCAAATATTTAAAAATTCTTCTAGATAAAAGTAAGGGCAACCAAGTGCTTGCAACGGCTGCTTATAACGCTGGTCCTTATAGAGTTAAAACCTGGATTAATAATATTAAACCCGTGCCTGCTGATATTTGGATTGAAACAATCCCCTATAAAGAAACCAGAAACTATGTCAAAAGTGTTTTAGCTTATCAAGAAATATATCAGCATAAGCCGGGGCAGGTTAGTGAGCTTTTTGAAGAAGTAATTAATATGAACATAGGGGATTAATTCTCAATAACGGCAAACCCAATGTACAGAAAGCTACACAACCTGAAAGAAGAGTCATAAGGGGGGTTCTAGCATGGTAATAAAAGGGTATGCTATTATATCGAAAAATCATGGGAGGGTGTTTATGAGTATATTAACCAACAAGTTAAAAGAAGAGTATTCAGCACATATTGAATGTTTACAGCAACGAACAAAACAAGCGTTGTCACGTGAAAAAATTGAAGGTGTTGTGTTTCATTCAGGCCAAGAAATAAAAGCTTTTCTTGATGATAATACATACCCGTTTAGAGTGAACCCTCATTTTAAACATTGGTTACCCTTAATAGATGTGCCTAATTGTTGGCTTATAGTTAACGGTGAAGATAAACCAACACTGATTTATTATCAACCCGTTGATTTTTGGCATAAAGTATTACCGTTAACTGAAAGTTACTGGAATAAATTTTTTCATATAAAGGTACTTACCCAAGCAAGTGACGTTGATAAATTACTCCCTTATGATAAAAAAGATTTTGCTTACATTGGTAGTCATATTGAAGTAGCAAAAGCGCTAGGTTTTGAAGAGATAAATCCTGAACCTTTACTTAACTACTTTCATTACCATCGTGCTTATAAAACCACCTATGAACAAGTTTGCTTACGCCAATCAAATACTTTGGCTGTTAAAGCACATATAGCCGCAAAAGAAGCGTTTTTAAATGGTGGTACAGAATACAACATTCAAAATGCTTACCTAAGTGCAATAGGTTATACGACAGATGAAACTCCTTATGGGAATATTGTTGCCTTAAATAAAAATTGCTCTGTTTTGCACTATATGGCTTTAGATAAAGAGCCGCCACAAGCACATAAATCATTTTTAATTGATGCTGGTGCAAACTTTAATGGTTATGCAGCGGATGTCACACGTACCTACTCTTTCAAAAAAGATAAATTTTCTGACTTGATATCGCGTATGAATCAATTGATGCTAAATGCAGTTAATGGTTTGAAACCGGGTATTAGTTATGTGGATTTACATGTAGCTACTTATAAAGAAATTGCGCAGGTCTTAGCTGAATTTCACTTTATTAATGTTAGTGCGGATACCGCTGTTGATTCAGGCATTGTTAGCACATTCTTTCCTCATGGATTGGGACATCATCTAGGTTTACAAGTACATGATATGGGGGGCTTTATGGCTGATGAGCGTGGTACTCATATAAATGCACCAGACAATCATCCTTTTTTACGTACTTCCAGAATAATTGAAGCAGGGCAGGTTTTTACTATAGAGCCGGGGTTATACTTTATTGACTCTTTACTGCAAAAGTTAAAAGACTCAACAAAAGGAGACCAAGTTAATTGGCAAAAAGTTGATGAAATGCGTGGCTTTGGTGGTATTCGTATTGAAGATAATATAATTGTTCATCAGTCACATAATGAAAATATGACCCGTGATTTGGGCCTAGATTAACGTTTTAATTAAACTACAATGACAAAACCTTATCAAATAGCGGTTAACAAGGTTGAACATGAAACCATTGTTAATCGCAGTCGTTTTATCTGCTATCTAGCTCCATGTATCAGTATTGAAGAGGCCAAGGAACAAGTAAAACAACGTCAACTTGATCACCCTCAAGCAAGTCATCACTGTTATGCTTTTTTAACAAAAGCTGCTGCTAATAGCTTAGGTTATGGTTATTCTGATGATGGCGAGCCAAGCGGTACAGCAGGAAAGCCTATGCTGGCTGTTTTACAGGGTGGTGGAATTGGGCAAGTTTGTGCCGTAGTGGTGCGATATTTCGGCGGTACTAAGTTAGGCACTGGTGGTTTGCAGCGAGCTTATGGTGATAGTATTCGCCAAGCATTGGTGTTTTTACAATCGAAAACTAAAATAGCTATGGCGGCGAAAACCTTAGCGTGTCAATATAGCCAAGTTGATGATGTATTACATATAATTAGCCAAGTAGAAGGGCAAGTTGTTGAGCAAGAGTATTTACAACAAGTACAATTTAGGCTTTTGTTGCCACAAGCTAAATTAGCTTTGGTTGAGAATAAATTGCAAACATTATCAGCGGGAGAGCTAACGTTAAAATCTTCTGACAACAATCAGCAAAATAATAATGTGTAATGCAATATAAAAATATTATCCGAATTTTAGGTTTGTTAGTCGCACTTCTCAGTGTCACTATGCTACCGCCAGCTATGGTTTCTATGATCTATCGTGATGGTGGTGGTGTGCCTTTTTTAATGGCATTTTTATGGTGTTTGTTTACTGGTTTTTTGGCTTGGTATCCCTATCGGTATGAAAAAACAGATTTAAGAGCTCGAGAAGGCTTTTTGATTGTTGTACTCTTTTGGCTAGTATTAGCTAGCTTCTCCGCTATCCCTTTTATTTTATTAGAGCAACCATCATTGTCGGTGACTGATGCGTTTTTTGAATCATTTTCAGGATTAACCACTACAGGCGCAACAATTTTAAATCATATTGAAGGCTTGCCTCATGCTGTGTTGTGGTATCGACAACAACTGCAGTGGTTAGGTGGTATGGGGATTATCGTTTTAGCTGTTGCTGTATTACCCATGTTAGGTATAGGGGGCATGCAGTTATATCGAGCGGAAACACCAGGGCCGGTAAAAGATTCCAAGATGACGCCGAGAATAGCCGATACAGCAAAGCATTTATGGTATATCTATTTATCATTAACCATTGCTTGCGCAACAGCTTATTGGTTGGCAGGTATGTCGGGTTTCGATGCTATATGTCATTCTTTTTCAACCGTCGCTATTGGTGGGTTTTCTACTCATGATGCCAGTATGGGCTATTTTAATAGCCCTGCTATTAACCTAGTTTGTGTTTTTTTCTTGGTCATTGCCGGTGTTAATTTCGCCTTACATTATGCTGTGGTACAAAGTAAATCTCTTAAAAACTATTTTTATGATCCAGAGTTTAAAGTTTTCATTGCTATTCAGGTGGTGTTAACGCTTATTTGTTTTACCGTATTGATAACATCAGGTACGTACCAAGATGCTGATAAAGCATTTGATCAGGCATTATTTCAATCCGTTTCAATAAGCACTACTGCTGGTTTTTCAACCACCTCATTTGCTGACTGGCCAACACTTTTGCCTGTTCTACTTATCTTCTCTAGTTTTATTGGTGGTTGTGCCGGTAGTACAGGTGGTGGTATGAAAGTAGTCAGAGTCTTGCTGTTGTACTTACAAGGTTTACGTGAATTAAATAAATTAGTGCATCCTAAGGCTGTTTTTAGCATTAAAATGGGTAAGAAAGTACTACCTGATCGCGTTGTTGAAGCTGTGTGGGGATTCTTTTCTGCTTATGCCGCGGTGTTTGTTATTTGTATGTTGTTGCTCTTAGCTACTGGCATGGATGATATAACAGCCTTTACTGCGGTTGCTGCTGCCATAAATAACCTTGGCCCTGGCTTAGGAGAAGTTGCGGCTAACTTCTCAGGTATTGGAGACACGAGTAAGTGGGTGTTAATTATGGCAATGTTATTTGGTCGTTTAGAAATATTCACCTTGCTGGTATTATTTACTCCTGCGTTTTGGCGTACCTAATTATTACCATTTATGTCATATAGTGAACCACTCTATTCCTGCCTTTTTCTTTGGCAAGATATAATGCCTTGTCGGCTCTTTCAAAATAAAACATCGTTCCTTGTTGATTTTGCTTATATTCAGGAATTTTAAAACTATAAATACCTATGCTGATAGTTACAACGGATGCAATAGGTGACTTTTCGTGATGTATTTTTAGGTTTTCAATACTTTGCAATAAATTTTGAGCTACAGAGTATGCCTCTTTTAGATTGGTGTTTTTTAAAATAACAGCAAACTCTTCACCGCCATACCGAGCAACAAAATCTGTTTCTTGATGCAGTTTTCTTTGTAAGCTAGTCGCAATTAGGCGTAAAGCATTGTCTCCCTTGGCATGACCATAACAATCGTTATAGTTTTTAAAATAATCAACATCGCAAACCAATAAAGAAACGGGCAAGCCTTCGGCTTCAATAGTAAAAAGCTTTGTCATATATAAATCGAAAGCTCTGCGATTGGCAATTTGGGTTAAACCGTCGGTTTCACTTATTTGTTGCAGTTTAACATTGTGAGATATTAGTTCTTGCTCTTGCGAAGCGATGTTTGCTAATAGTAGGTCAATTAAATTAAATAATGAGCCTAACTCATCTGTTCTTTTGGTATGAAAACGGCTGGTACGGTCATTGTGCTGTACTATTTTCTTAATTCGCTCCCCGGCCTTTAAAATAGGTCGAATAATAATAAAGTGAGTTAACAGTGTCAGCGTTAATAGAATAAGAGAGAATGACGTTAATGTTATGACGGTTGAGCGGTTAAACCAATTAACGTCAAATAAACGTGCAGGAGCTTGGTAAGAAATATTTATTGAGCCGGAATCTCGGAACAAAGGCAGGGAGGTATTAATATTACCCTCAGTTGTTCGTAACGAGCCGGGAGTTAAGGTGTTTTGTGAAAAGCTTTCATTAATGTTATTTATAGTAAAATTTATCCCGGCTCTTTTTTGTAAATCTTTTATTACTTTTTTATCAACATAGCGCCAATAAATTAAAGTACCATTTGATTCTCCTTGAGCATTTGATGGAAAAATTGAATTTGCTGCAAAGAGTATTAGTTCATTTTCTATGTGAATATAACCTGAAAGGCTAACTGGTTTTCCTTTGTTTTCATTAAGCAGCTGTGGAGTGATAAGTAAGTTACTTTTTATAAACGTGCTTGGTTTGCTAAAAGCTGGAAAAGAAATAAGTTGAGTAAAACCTTTGTTATAAACTTTCCCCCAAACAGGAGTAGAATTTTTATCATATAGGTGAGCACCATTAATATTTATGCTTATGAATGCATCTTTAACAAAATTATTTTTGGTAAAATCTGGATTTGTTTTATCTATATACAGATAAGTTTGATCCCAAACCGCATTATCGTAAGTTAAAACACTTAATTCACTTGCCATGGATTGAAAGGCATTTTTGATACGTAATATATCTTTCTCATCAGACTTCGCTTCGATAGCATAATTATATGGCCTTTGAATGTAGATTAAGTCGAAGGCCTCAATAAACACTGCAAAACTCACCATTAATGAAAATGAAATGACGAGTTTGGTTTTTAAAGAATACTTAGCAAGCAAAAGAAGATCCGATAAAAGTGGAAGGAACTTTTAATTAGCATAGTATGATTAAAGTAAATTTGCTATTTATCGCAACTAACAGATTTTTAGCTGCTTTAGTGTAAGTATTTACTGGATGAGTGGGTTATTTTCAGCTTAAAAGTATATAGCGCTGACTTGGAATAACTTTTCAACGTCACAAATATAACGTTTATTGACTAAGAAAAGTACCACATGGTCTTCTTCTCTTATGAGTGTATTGGAGTGAGCTATTAATACTTCTGAACCTCGAACAATTGCGCCAATAGTAGTGCCCGGAGGTAATTTAATATTTTTAATTGCTCGGCCTACTACTTTTGAAGATTTTTCATCGCCCTTAGCGACAATTTCAATCGCCTCTGCAGCACCGCCACGTAAACTATAAA
>Ga0209184_1000398_pt1 | contig 48159 bp, 41 predicted proteins | sample EN8Hudsemesocosm_2_FD_184627 | JGI IMG/M metagenome (GOLD analysis project Ga0209184, IMG submission 184627) | Methane-oxidizing microbial communities from mesocosms in the Hudson Canyon - EN8C Hudson Canyon (SPAdes) (version 2) | ecosystem: Environmental > Aquatic > Marine > Cold seeps | place... | reverse complement strand
AAAAAGAATAGCTGGCATTATTGATTTCGGCGATATGGTGCATAGTCATATCATTAACGAGCTGGCTATAGCTTGTGCCTATGCATTGATGGGGGAAAAAAACGCCCAAGTGGATATTCTTAGTGCTTTTAAAGCCATCGTTGCCAGCTATCATAAAGTGCGGCCACTACTGGATATTGAGCTTGAAGTACTCTATTCATTAGTTGCTTTACGTTTATGTACCACCGTCTGTAATTCTGCATTGGCTATTGAGCAACAACCCGATAATGAATATTTGTTAGTTTCAGTAAAACCAGCATGGCAGTTACTTGAACAGCTAAGTGCGTTAAACCCTTATGCTGTATTATGCCAATTACGTCAAGCATGCCAATTGCCTCTAGATAGCGGACAAGAATCTGAAGATATTATTAGTTACCGTAAAAAACATTTAGGTAAAACCTTAAGTTTGAGCTACCAAGAGCCATTAAAAATGGTTCGAGGTCAAGGTGCGTATTTGTTCAATGAACAAGGCGTCCCCTATTTAGATATGGTCAATAATGTTTGTCATGTCGGTCATTGTCACCCAAAAGTTGTTGCCGCAGGTCAGGCACAACTAGCCAAACTTAATACCAATACGCGTTATTTACATGACAACATTGTTAATTACGCTGACAAACTTCTTGCCACCATGCCAGACGAACTCTCTGTATGCATGTTAGTTAATTCAGGTAGTGAAGCCAATGAACTCGCTTTTCGTTTAGCTCGTTGCTACACCAAATCAAAAGAATTACTTGTAGTCGATGGTGCCTATCATGGTAATACTAATGCCTGTATCGAAGCCAGTCCGTATAAATTTGATGGCCCCGGTGGAGATGGCGCACAACCCTATGTGCATAAAGTAACCTTACCTGATCCTTACCGTGGTGAGTTTCAAGGCAATAGTCAAGAGACTGCTCAAGGTTATGCAAACAGTGTTAAGGAGACACTTAGCCAATTATCCCAATCAGGTAAAAAACCAAGTGCTTTTATTTGTGAATCCTTACAAGGTGTTGCTGGACAGATCATTATGCCTGAAGGCTACTTGTCAAAAGTCTATAAACAAGTACGTACTGCTGGCGGTGTTTGTATCGCCGATGAAGTACAAGTAGGTTTTGGCCGAGTAGGCACTCATATGTGGGCATTTGAAACTCAAGGTGTTGTACCTGACATAGTCACCCTTGGCAAACCTATTGGTAACGGTCACCCTATGGCAGCGGTTATTACTACACAAGCCATAGCTGATGCCTTTGTTACTGGCATGGAATATTTTAATACCTTTGGTGGCAACCCCGTTTCTTGTGCCATAGGCATAGCAGTATTAGATGTTATTGAGCAAGAGCAACTGCAAGCTCATGCATTATCAACTGGCAATTATTTTCAAGACAAACTAACTGAATTACAGCAACGGTTTGACTTAATTGGTGATGTACGCGGTTTAGGCTTATTTATTGGTGTTGAGTTAGTTGAAAACAGATTAACAAAAGAGCCAGCCACAGACAAAACATCATGGTTAGTAGAGTTATTCAAACAGCATAATATTCTCCTCAGCACTGAGGGGCCATTCTACAACATCCTAAAAATTAAACCGCCATTGGCGTTTACTCAAACTGATGCTGACAAATTTATCAAGGTGCTTGAATTAGGCTTAACTGAACTAGCAAAAAGCTAATAAAATGCTAGCAAACAACTCCAACATTTCAGTTATAAAACATTAACTGATAACAGAATTAACATAACTAAATTGACAAGGTTACTATGAATTTTTTAAAGACACTGGGCATAAATGCGCACAACTACGGCGCTTCAACTGGCCTAGAATGGATGAACACTGACAATAATGGTCAGTTTGATATTTCTTCTCCTGCGGATGGAAAAGCCATTGCCAGCGTATATCAATGTTCAAATGAAGACTACGAACACGTGATTGCAACAGCACAACAAGCATTTAAAGCATGGCGCACAATGCCAGCACCAAACCGTGGTGAAATAGTGCGTCAAATTGGCAATAAACTCCGTGACTTTAAGCAGCCTTTAGGTGAATTGGTTGCCTATGAAATGGGTAAATCATTGCAAGAAGGTCTAGGTGAAGTACAAGAAATGATCGACATTTGTGACTTTGCTGTTGGTCTATCTCGCCAGCTTGACGGCTCTACTCTACATTCTGAACGTCCTTTGCACAGAATGTATGATCAGTACCATCCGCTTGGTATCGTTGGAGTTGTTTCTGCGTTTAACTTCCCTGTTGCAGTTTGGGCTTGGAATGCCATGATTTCAGCAATTTGTGGTAACGTCACGGTTTGGAAACCTTCTGAAAAAACACCTTTAACTGCTATCGCCTGTCAAAACATTATTAAAGATGTGTTAAGCGAAAATGATTTACCTGAAGGGATATTCTCCTTAGTGATTGGTGAAGGTAAAGTACTTGGTGAAGGTATGTTACATGACAAACGTATCCCACTTATGTCGGTAACTGGCTCAACACGTGTTGGACGCCATGCTGGCACCAGCGTAGCAGCAAGGTTTGGGAAATCGATTCTGGAATTAGGTGGCAATAACGCCATTATTTTAACTCCGCAAGCCGATTTAAAGATTGCTATTCCAGGTACAGTATTTGGCGCTGTAGGTACTGCTGGTCAGCGTTGTACTTCAACACGACGAGTGATCATTCATGAAAGCATTTATGAACAAGTAAAAGAGATTTTAGTTAAGGCGTATTCAGGATTGAAAATTGGTAACCCGCTTGATGAAAATAATCATGTAGGACCATTAATTGATACTCAAGCTGTAGAGATGTTTAGCGATGCCTTAACAAAAGCACAAGCTGAGGGCGGTAATTTACTATGCGGTGGCGAAGTATTATCGGGCGAAGGTTATGAATCGGGTTGTTACGTAACTCCTGCCATTGTTGAAGCAGAGAATAATTTCGACATGGTACAACACGAAACATTCGCACCAATTTTATATTTAATAAAATACTCAGGCGATGTTCATGATGCCATAGCAATACAAAATGATGTCGTGCAAGGTTTATCATCAGCCATATTTACCGATAACTTACGTGAAGCAGAAAACTTCTTATCTCACTGGGGCTCAGATTGTGGTATTGCCAATGTTAACATTGGCACTTCCGGTGCTGAAATTGGTGGCGCATTTGGTGGAGAAAAAGAAACAGGTGGAGGTCGTGAGTCAGGCTCTGACGCTTGGAAGTCTTATATGCGTCGTCAAACCAATACTATCAATTATTCAACTGAGTTACCCCTTGCTCAAGGGATCAAGTTCGATATTTAGTCTTATATTTTATTAGTTTTTATTTCATAAGGTCACATTAAGTGGCCTTTTTTATAGGGAAGTTCACCTTGAATACAAACAATCAGCTCAACGCAAATACAACCCTAAGTAGTAAAGATAGCCGTATTACCATGATCGACGCGCTACGTGGTTTTGCCTTAGCGGGGATTGTTTTACTGCATCAAATTGAACATTTTAATCTTTTTGCTCAGGCCATATATTCTCCCCTGTGGCTAAAAAGCTTAGATGCCATAGTTTCTGACTGTGTATATTTCCTTTTTTCAGGTAAAGCTTTTGCATTATTCTCACTGATGTTTGGCTTTAGCTTTTATCTACAATTTCAGCGAAAACAAAACTCAGAACAAGATCATGGTCATCGCTTTCTTTGGCGTATGCTGTTGTTATTTTTCTTTGGTATGTTCCACACTATTTTTTATGGTGGTGATATTTTATTTTTATATGCCTTGTTATCCTTGCCGTTGTTTTTTGCCCGTCACTGGCAAAATTCCACCATATTACTTTGCTCTGTATTGCTACTGTCATCCCCCTTAGGCTTATATAACATCCTCAATGCAATGTTTGATTTACAATGGAGTAACTTCCATCTGAGCTACCCTCCCAGTATGGATGCAGAACGAACTGGTTCATCACTTTTGGCATTGATTATTGCTAACTTTAGATATGGGCTGCTTGAGCATATTGTTTGGGGATGGGGCAATGGTAGAATTTTTATTATACCCGGTTTGTTTTTAATGGGCTTATACGTAGGTAAAAAAGGTTGGCTGACTAACAATAATAAAAATTTTTGGCGTACACTTTTAATTATCGCTGTTTGTTGTTATGTACCAATAGATATTGCATTAAGAAATCTTGATGATTGGCAGGTTACTAATGCGCTCAGAGACAGTGTTTGGGTGGTATTGAAAAGCTATGGCAAGCTAAGTTTTATGTTGATATTACTATCGAGTTTTATTTTGATTTGGCAAAGAAATCGTTCAATACTAACATTTCTAGCGCCATTTGGACGCATGGGCTTAACAAACTATATTTTATCATCAGTGATTGGGACAACCTTGTACCATGGTTGGGGTTTAGGCTTATATCAATATTGTGGCGCCAGTTTAACTTTACTGATTGCCTTATCCACCTTGTACCTCCAAATCATGCTATCGAGGCTTTGGCTAAACAAATACCAACAAGGGCCTTTAGAAAAGTTGTGGCGAAAACTCACCTGGATATCATTTTATGACAACAAGCCAGTTAAACAAAGTGTTTAGCTGGCTTAAACAAAGGTATTGCTATTAATACCAATCGGACTAATTAATTAATCCGTTTGGTATGAGAGGACTGTTGTTGTGCATTGAACTCATTTTTAATATCAATCAAAGTTCCAACATGATTGATAGATGAGAGCATCGCAATCATTAAAGTTACATAACCTCGCTGTTCAAATTCCTTTCGAATATCAGTAGGCACTTTTTCTAACATCTCTTTATTAATGCTATAAAGGCCATCAAGTTTATACTCTTGACCATTATTGTACTTGATATCTAACGCCACTGGTTCAATTAGGTCATGCTCAGACAGCAAAGCGATAAAGTCGCTATTTTGCATAAAGCCCTTAGATAACTCGGCTAGGACATTTGCTTGTTGCTTTAAGTAAGCTGTCGCCTTACCTTCGCTGAATAAGCTCTCCCCTTGGTTGGCTTGTACTCTAATATCATTTATATCAATAGCTAAACAGGGTTTATCTACCTCATTGTTATCTTCTTGTTCAGGATCGGCAATCAAATAAAAAGGCTGGCTTTGTAATTTTAAGGGTAAATAACATTTCTCCCATAAGCCGCTAGTTTGATAGATGTTTTCATCGGCAGCTAAGCCAAATAAAGCCATAGGTTGAAACCGACCACTATCGCTATCTTTGCATAAAAATAATGGATAATACTGAGAAGCTTGCTCAAACTCTTGGGGCATTATATGACTCATATGCAACTTAGCATTATTAGTTAAAACACCTTCGGTCAATACCTTGATTTCTTGGTGTTGCTCACTGTTTACTTTTTCTAATTTAATCATTATTAACCAAACTCTCTAAATAACCATAACCGGTTAAACCCTACTAAAGCCAAACTTCGCTACTTTTGATATTAATTCTCGGTTGGTCGGCAAAGCGCTCACATATTTTTCTGTTACTTTTCTATTATCAGCAAACATTCGTTGCGCCAGCTTTTGCTCAGTTTCATTTGCTTCACTCGGCATTTGAGTAAACTCAAAATCCATACCATAGAGCACATATTGATAGCTTGCTGCCGAAAACACTTCCCGCTTATGGCTAAAATCATATTCTGAAGGCGAACGATGCTTCCACAAGCTCATCAACTCTTGCAAACTCTCAGGGATGGTATCAGGATTTCGGTTATCACGCCAAAAAGCTGTATCTAGCCTTTTGCTGGCAATATAGTGTAACTTTAGAAAATCTATGATGCGCTCCCAGTTATAACTAAAACGTGCATTATAATGTTTGGCGACAATGTCCATGCATTCTCTGTCGGCTGGTAATTGTTCACTTATTGTAGTGGCAGCAAGTTCAATCATCACTAATGCCGAAGCCTCTAGTGGCTCTAAAAAACCTGCGGCCATACCAACAGCAACGCAGTTATTAACCCAAAACTTTTCTCTAAAACCCGGATTGATATCTATTTTACGAAAGACTAAATCTTCACTTTTTTCGCCAATAGAGTGGTGTAAATATGCACGAAGTACATTTTCAGCATCGACTTGAGAGGTGTGACTACTTGAATAAACATGCCCTACGCCTCGGCGCGATGGTAAACCTATATCCCATATCCAACCAGCATCTTGTGCTGTTGAAATGGTGTGCGAAGCAATAGCATCATCTTCTTCATAAGGAATTTGCACAGCAAGCGCTGTATCAATGAACAAAACATCTTTTTTACTGATAAAAGGGACTTGATAGTGCTTACCAATCAACAGTGAAGAAAACCCCGTACAATCAACAAATAAATCGCCAGAAATGTCGCCATGATTTTTGGTATTAACACTGTGAATATCGCCAGAGTCTGTACTTTTAATAGTCCCAACGTGATCACTAACATATTCAACGCCGAGGTTGTTTATGCAATGAGATTTTAAAAATTCTGAAAATTTCCCTGCATCCAAGTGATATGCATAATTTGCAGCCGCGGCGTATTCAGGAGAGGTTATTAGTTTAGGTGCGAGACCTTTCTCACACAGTTGCTCTTGAAAACAAACCGCGTCAGAGTATGACTTCCCTTGACTGTCTTGCTGCCAATATTTAAACAGGTTGATATCAAAATAGCCTTGCGGAAGAACGAATGGGTGATAATAAAAATCATCTTCTGAGCCAGTCACCCATTTTACAAACTTAGAGCCTTGCTTAAAACTGACATCACATTGACGCATAAAATCGGTTTCAGAAACGCCCATTTTCTGTAAAGTACCTCTCATGGTTGGCCAAGTACCTTCACCTACGCCAACACTACTGACATCTGGCGACTCTATTAAGGTGACCTTTATGCCTTGTTTAGATTTACTGTTATGCATTGCAGCAATGCTACCTGCTGTGATCCAACCTGCACTACCACCACCAACAATAACAACATGTTTTAATGATTTAGACATAATTTACTCTTGCATTATTAGGGACTTAAATGTGACTAATTATTTTTCACTTCAGAAGAGCCTATCACCATAGGGTTTTCTATCGTTTTTGTGATTAATGATTTCACTTTAAAGCCAGCAAAAGCACAAATAATACCGATAATTGGGGATAACCAATTAAAGAAACAAAATACCGCGTATTCCAATGGGTTTATCAGCAATACTGACTGCATATAAGCACCACAAGTATTCCAAGGGATCATTGGCGAAGTTACTGTTCCCCCATCTTCTAGAGCGCGTGATAAATTCTCTGGTGCTAATGAACGTCGTTTATACTCTTCTTTAAACATCCTTCCTGGCATAACAATGGCGATGTATTGGTCAGCAGCAATACAATTGGTGCCAAACGCAGTAACTATAGTCGTTGAAATCAAGGAGCCAGCACTATTTGTCACGTCTATTAAACTTTCAACAACTCGCTTTAATAGGCCAATTTTTTCCATTATTGAACCGAAAGTCATAGCAGATATGATTAACCAAATGGTATTGAGCATCGACCCCATACCGCCACCACTTAATAAATTGTCAATCACTTTATTGCCTGTATCAAGTGAAACGCCGGCATACATGACTTGCCATACCACCATGGTATTTGCTTCAACTGTTGATACCCCTTCGTTGGCATAAGAGAGTATTAAATCTTGCTGGAATAACACAGCCCATACAGCGCCAGCAATTGCACCAATACCGATGGCAGGAAATGCTGGCATTTTTTTTACAGCTAGAAAAAGAGTGACAACCAAAGGCAGTAGTAAATACCATGCAATAAAGAATTCACTTTCTAAACTCAATAGAAGTTGCTCTATTTGTATATTTGACGCTTGCTCTGCACTATTTAGCCCTAAAAAGAAAAAGATGATCAAGGTAATAGCAAAGCTAGGTACCGTGCTCCACATCATATTTTTAATATGAACAAATAATTCAGTACCCGCAATTGCTGGCGCAAGGTTGGTGGTATCTGATAAAGGCGAAAGTTTGTCGCCAAAATAGGCGCCGCTGATGATTGCTCCTGCTGTCATAGGACCCGATGCATCGATACCTGAAGAAACTCCCATTAAAGCAACACCTATAGTAGCCGCCACAGTCCAACTACTGCCGATGCATAGTGCAACTAAGGCACAAATAATACTGCAACTCACATAAAAATACTGCGGATCTAAAATTTGCAAACCAAAATAAATCATTGTTGGTACAGTGCCCGCCAATAACCAAGTTCCGATTAGCGACCCTACCGCCAGCAAAATTAAAATGGCTCCTAAAGTTAGGCTAATACCTTTAACTATGCCCTCTTCAATTTCATGGCGGGTATACCCATTTTTTAGACCAATAAGACAAGCAACTCCTGCACATAACATCAGTGCTATTTGATTAGGCCCTGATGATGAATCATCACCAAAAAAATAAACAGCGAGAAAGAGTAAGCAAAGTAGAATGACAATAGGAAACATTGCGTCAAATAACGTCGGTTTCTGTTTTTTTTCTATCATGTGTATCCTTGGGTATTTTATTTTGCTGTTGTTACCGATAAAAAAAAGGCGATTAAATAGGTTTAATCGCCGTTTTGGTTATTTCTCTAAATGGTCATGATGACCTATCGACTCACCATTAGCCGTTAGCGCTGATAACCATTGGTTAATTCGTTCTGGCTCCTCTGGCGCAGCACTAACACCAACAGCTATTTGATTATTAAGTACCGACTCAATCGCTAAACTCACTGGCAACGATACCAAGCGAGCCATTGCTTGCCCCTGAGCATTTCCTTGGCTATCAAGATGGTAACTTTGATGCCAAACAATCTTGCCTGCCTGACGAACTTCTAGCTCTACACACATCACTACGCGGTCCGCTTCACTTTCGTCATAAAGGTATTTTTGCTCAAGTTCTTGACTAATCTCAAGTAAACGCGCTTCGCCACTACTGCCTTCTAACGTAGATATTTCGTCAAACAATGATTGCCACGCTGTTGACCAGCCATTTAGTCGTAACGTGCCACGAACAAACTCTTGTACATCCCAATCATCTTGAAAATTATACTGTTTGATAAAGGGCAGTGAATTTCTATTAGGGTAAGCTTGAAAAGTTTCACTATGATCTGATAACTGTGCTTTATATTCGCTTAATGCTTCCCATGGCGCATTTGACGTTTTGATAACGCCATCTGCTTGCCATTGAGCTTTTGAACGCAATGCTTTTAACACCCCTAAAGGTGACCAGCTAAACTTATACTTAAAATCATTGGCAACTTTAGGAAAACCGCCACAGTAAGAACGAAAGTAATGTTGATTATCAGGTGAAAACTGAGCACTGCTTTGATAACTATCAACCAGTAAATGTGCTAATAAATGGTCAATGCCCGGATCTAAACCCACTTCATTAACGAAACATAAATTCAGGTCTTGTGCTTGTGAATTTAAGGCCGACATTTCAGGTGAAATATAACTGCTAGAAACAAAGTGAGTTTTATGCGTTAAACAGAATTGCGCCACAGTTATGTGCATAGTTGCTGGTAACATAGAAACAAGCACATCACCTGCTTTTACTGTACTCGTTAAAGCATCCCAGTCTAATTGACGAACATCAATTTCAACATCATCATTTTTTAGTGCTTGCTCAGCTTTAACCAAGCTTCGATTCCAAACAATGAGTGGAGTTGCTTTTTTCGCTAATTCGATAATACCAGGCGCTGACGATAATCCAGCTCCTAGCCAATGTATAGTTTGTGTCATAGTCATCCTTTTTAAAGATCCTTAGTTTTGTTCTTAAACAGTGCAAGCGCACTAGGCCAAACGCCTTGAGATTTATCATCAAGCGTTAATAAGTGAGTTAATAATTGCTGCCCATAATCTTCACTACTTTCTTTAGGTAACAGTGAAGGAAGGTGATCAATGGCAATAAGGTCAAGCACCTTATCTTTAAAAATCCGTAAGCACGGTGATTGAAAAGTAGTACATTGCTGATAAATAGGTAAAGGATTGTAGCTGCCATAAGGATCACAACTAACATCAACAATCATGGATAGTTTTCGGTCTTCATCACTAAGCAACTCGTTGGTAATAAAAGGCGGTAAATTTTGATTGATTAAAACACAATTAACAAAGATATCTGCTTGGTTGATTTCAGTAAACGGGCCACCTTTTTTAGTTTCAGCTAAATCCCACTCAAGCACTTCAAGTGAAAGCGCCTTGGCTAGATCCACCGCGCCACTGCCACTGCGTCCTTTTGCACCAATCACTAATAATGTAGGTTTTGTTTTAAGTTTGTGTATTGCTTGTTCAATATCCATTAGCAGTTGTTGTTTGTCTTGATATGATGAAACATCTACTAATGGTGGATTAATATTCTTTTGTTGATTAGCCCACGCTAAAACTGACAATGCAGCCCCGGCAAAGCCTGCCCAATAGCCAAAAGCAGCAATTCTTCTTTGTTGGGCATCGACTAAGTATTCTAGGTCAAATAGCTCACCACCGCCTTTCTTAAAGCGTGATAATAAAGCTTGCCATCCTGCCTGCTCTTTGTATGCATGGGCAAAATATATATGTTGATGAACAAGGGGAAAGTTATCTTCAGGTAATTCTTTTAATCCCAAGATAATTGCATCGGCAGGCGCATAAACCCAACTGCCTTGAGAAACTAGTTCCGCATTGGCTTGTTGATATAAGTCTTGATGAAAAATGTTTTGAGACGAGCACTCAACTGTCACTTTAAAGCCAGCATCAATTAATGCTTTTGCTCCTTTTGGAGAAAGTGCTGTACGTTGTTCATGAAGTTTTGTTTCGGCTCTAAGCCAAATATGTGCCTTGCTCATAATATAAATGTTCAGTTATTAAGTTAAAAAAAGGGACGTTAAGCAGCAACTGCCAAATTAACGTCCAAAGGATTTAGCAAATCCATTTGCTCAAGGGAGTTTAAAGTGAACCACGAATACCAATAGAGTAACGAGCTCCGGTTTCAGTAATAGATAAAACATGGTTTGAAAACAAGCCATTTTTATTGGTAATTTCGTTGGTCACGTTAATGCCTTCAAAAAATACCGAGAAGTACTCATTAATATCATAACTACCACTGATATCAATTTGCGCATAATCTTCTACATATACTGGATGACCATAACCATCATCAGTCACTTGCATAAACTTATTACGGTTATTGTAGGCAACTCTGAACTGAATGGCATCTTTCTCATAATAAATAACCGCATTTTGCGAGTCACCCAAACCAGGTAATGGTAATGGGTTTTCTACTGAGTTAGCACTTGAGTCACTGTTTACCACGGTCATATTGGCTTGGAAACCTAAACCGTCAAATGGTGCCGGTAAATAGGTCATGCGGTGTTGAACAGCAAGTTCAAAACCATCAATTTCCGCTGAGTCAACGTTCTCAGGACGACTCATTTTATAATTAAAAGTGCCACTTGGAACGACAACTGTTTCATCAAAGTGACCACCGTCAATAAAGTTATCAATATCTTTGCTAAAGTAAGCGACTGACGCATAACTTGCCTCATCAAAATACCATTCCAAGCTTAAATCAAAATTATCTGACTCGTAAGGTTTCAGTTTCGGATTACCACCCCAACCACTTAGTTGACCGTTGGGATCTAATTTACCACCATCATAACCCGTTTCAGGTGACATTTCCGTTAACGTCGGGCGGGTAATACTTTGTGAATAAGCAAAACGAGCAATAAAATCTTCAACAATTTCTATGTTGGCATTAATGCTTGGCAATAAATGTTCATAGCTATGAGGCACAGTAACAGGCTCATAATCATCTGATTCTTGTACCACGTATATACCAGAATCACTTGGATCTGTTATGTCGAGTAGCTCAACCGAACCACCAATAGACTTAGTTTTTGTTTTAACATACCTTAAGCCCGCTACAAGCCCCCATGACATATCGTTTACTTCACCTTCAAAATGGAAGTCAGTATATAATGAGGTGATCTTTTCATTGACTTCATACGAATAAGGTTTACGTAAGGCATTATAACCATAGTTGGCCATCGCCTCACCAACAGCTGCCGGATCATCTGAATTACTGATCGCTTCATCACTCATTAAAAAGTCAAACATTTCATAAGAATCGAATCTTAACCAAGAACTTGTGGTGTCAGCATTAGCGCCCGATAAGAAACCGTCTGCATCATACAGTTCAAATAAGTCATCTGGAATATCAACCGCTTCTGGGTAACCACAATAGGCACAGTTAACTGATGAATGAGTATAGTAACGAGTTCTTGCCAAGGTACGGTCAGAACTCATCACACCAAAATCAATTCTAGATAGAACCCCTGCGTCAAAGACATAACTTGCATCCGCTTTTGCTTCCGTTATTTCATCTTCAATATCCCAACCAAAGGCACTCATCCAATTGGCTTTTACGCGTGACGGTGATAAGTCTTCTGAAAATGACAAACTAGGCACCGATGACCCTGTAGTGGTATCCCAAGCATAAGAATTGAAAAATCCAGCAACGGTATCGGTGGTTTTACCACCGTTTAGTGATTCTGCTTTAGAATTTGAAATATCAATATTAAGAGATAAATTGTCATTAATTACCCAATCAGCATTAAGTCCAAACGCTTTGGTTGAAGTAGGCTGTTCAGACATACGATTTAAATAATCAGTTGCACTATCACGCCCCATTTCCAAAGCTACCACAGTACGACGGTCATCAAGTTCAGCCGCTACTATGTTGCTGCCTTCAAACCAATGAGCCAATATATCTTCACGATAATTTACATCATATTCAGAGATTAAAGCATCAGCCGTAATAGTTAAATTGTCGTTCGGTGCATATTGTAAAATAAGGTTGCCTGATGTTCTTTCTCTTGATTCTGTTTTTACAATTTGATCCCAGTTTTGAGGTACATAAACGCTCTCAAGTGTGGAGCCATCTTCCAGTGACAGGGTTTGGTCTGCGTAATAACCAAAGTTCATGCCTTGATCATATCGACTATCTCGTTTAGAAAGTGCGATTGAAGCTAAAACACCAAACTTACCATCATCAAATACATTACTAACTAAACCTGAGAAAGATGGGTTGCTCTCCCCTGACATGTCATCGTAAGTCATTTTAGCACTGCCGACCGCTTTAAATTCACCAATAGCTAATGGTTGATGTGTTGTAATATTAACCGTTGCACCAATACTACCTTCTTGTAATTTAGCTGTCTGAGTTTTATGCACTTCAGCACCGCTAATTAATTCTGCGGCAAGGGTATCAAAACTAAAGGCACGACCACCACTAATAGTTGCCATTGTACGACCATTAACTAACACAGAGTTAAATTCAGGGCCTAAGCCTCGAACGCTGATTAATTGGCCTTCACCACCTTCACGGTCAATAGCTACACCGGTAATGCGTTGCAGTGATTCCGCAACGTTTTGATCAGGAAATTTACCGATATCTTCTGCAACAATAGCATCAACAACACCATCAGAAGACTTTTTGATATCCATTGATTTGACCATACTGGCATGGATACCCGTTACGGTAATGACTTCAATTTGTTCATCCGCTGTTTGTTGATTTTCTTCCGCAGCATTTGTTGTTGCAATGCCCAAGTTAAACATGACAAGCATAGATAAATAACTAAGTTTTGGCTTTTTAATCTGCATTTCAGACTCTCCTATGACGATGTTACCTACTGCTAACTCGTCAATTTATGTTTCATTTAGTATGTTATTTTCGGCTGAATTTTTAACCAGCTCACTTAACACTATAGTCGCAATAATATTAATTGCAACATTTATCATACAAATAATACTATATTAATTATCGCATAATATTTTTTTATTTGGCATAATCTAGAAAGAACAGGAAAGTTTTGTGTTTATATGACATAAATAATCAAGATATATTGGTATAAAATATTAATTAGGATAGGTGATTTCTGATGATAAGAGTTTTAAATTTATTAATAATAAGTTTCTGTTTACCTGTGTTTTTCACACTAACGGCTTTTGCGAAATCTAATTCGGTTATTGAAGTAACGACTGCTCATCCCATTGCTCGTAACGTTATTGATAGAACGGGTATTCCACAGCAACATAAAGATTACGACCATTATCAAAACCAAAAATTTAATCCTTTTTTCGATTTAGGCGCTTGGCATGGTTTTTTATTACCTGACAATAAAAGCGGGTATGGGGCATTTTCCGGACCTATGATAATTGCACAGGAATACAGCTTGTTTATCGCAGATAAACTAGAGCAACTAAGTATTGTCGATAGCATAAGCAACGAAAAACTGGATTTTTCAAAAGCAAAGTCGGAAATTTTTTCACAACCTGGCGCACTTGTTCAGCAGTATTCCTTTCCAGAATTAAACGTAACACTTGCTCTTCACTTTATTAGTAATAGAACCGCTTTGATCAGTACCCATATCGAAAATAAAACTAACATTGCAAAATCATTACAACTGAGCTGGCAAGGTGCACTACTTTCCAAGTGGGATGATAAAAAACTCGTTGCAGATGCTTTACCTAACTGGTCAAGAAATATAACTGCCAATGAAAATGGTCTTATCATAAATTTTGGCAAAGTAAGGTCGACCTGGAATGTATTAACCAGTAACAGTTCTCAATATAAAATTACACGAAATATACAAAGTACAACACAGGTAAACCAAATTAAACATAGCTATGAAAGTACTGCAAAAGTATATGTTGCAGCAAACAGCAGCCTCAAACTGTATACAGCACAAAGTTACTTTCATAATAAAGAGGAAGCCAACAAAGAACAGGCTGTTATCAATGATGTGCTTATCAGCCCTGAAAAATATAGTTTGGCGTCAAAAGCAAGATGGCAAACATATTTAGACAAAGGCGTTAATCATAAAAAAACAACAGACAAACAAAAGTTAGTTGCGATTAAATCTATAGAAACTCTTATAGGAAATTGGCGTAGCGCTGCAGGCAATTTATTACACGACAGCGTAACTCCTTCGGTAACAGCAAGGTGGTTTAATGGTACTTGGGCATGGGATAGTTGGAAACACGCATACGCAATGTCTCGGTTTAACCCTAGTGTCGCTAAAGATAATATTAGAGCAATGTTTGATTATCAAATTAAACATAACGACAAAATCAGACCGCAAGATAATGGCATGGTGATCGATGCTATCTTTTATAATAAAGATAAGCCTCGGGGAGGAGATGGTGGTAATTGGAATGAACGTAACAGTAAACCGCCATTAGCAAGTTGGGCAGTCTGGCAAGTTTATCTTGCAAGCAAAGATATTAGCTTCATTGAAGAGATGTTCCCAAAGCTTCAGCAATATCATCAATGGTGGTACCGGAACAGAGATCATAATCAAAACGGCTTGGTAGAATATGGGGCAACTAAACATCGCTTTCATAATGACGAAAATGGCAACATTAGCTTTAAAGTACAATATTTAACGACTCCGAAAATTAACTCAATCGATTTAGAGCAATGCAAATCGTCAAGCGATCATTGGTTCCATTGCTCAGGCATGAACTTATATCATCAAGTCATTAGTGGTGCAGATTATGATGATATTGATATTGGCGCTCAACACGGCGCTGCTTGGGAATCAGGGATGGATAATGCGGCAAGATTTGGCTTTATCACCCCTGAACAGCTAAATATTTATGCAAAAAAGCATACTCAGGGGAATATTGAACAAGCCCGTAAAGACTGGCAAGTAATGTTTTATGAAAATAGGAATGCATCTGGAGAGCTATTAGGTTTTTCTATCAATCAAGAGTCTGTTGAGCTAAATACTTATCTAGCACATGAAAAAACACTCTTAGCTAATATGGCTGACTTGCTTCAACAAACCAAGGTTGCAAAACAATATAGAAAAGCAGCAAAGATATTAGCAACGAAAATTAACCAATGCTTTTACGATGACGACACTGGCTTTTATTATGATAGGGAAATATCAAGCTCTGCAATTAATTCAAATAAAACTTGTACTGGTGAATTACTAACCAAACGAGGTAGAGGTCCTGAAGGCTGGAGTCCCTTATGGGCAAATATTGCCGATAAGGAAAAAGCATCGCGAATTAAAGACATGATGCTCGATGAAAAAGAATTCAATACTAGAGTTCCTTTAGGTACAGCAGCATTGTCAAACCCCGCTTATGATGCAAATATATATTGGCGCGGCCGTGTTTGGCTTGATCAAGTCTATTTTGGGTTAATCGCTTTAAACAATTATGGTTACCACCTAGAAGCAAAAAGTTTAGCTATTAAACTATTGAAAAATGCTGAAGGCTTAAGTGAAAATGGTGCGATTAGAGAGAATTACAACCCTGAGACAGGCGCTGTACAAGGTGCAAGTAATTTCAGTTGGAGTGCTGCTCATTTATTAATGCTTTACCACGAGTTTTTTACAATAGATAAAAGCGTGGAGACAAAATTAAAAGACTGAGATCTAGATACTCATATGTATATTCTATGGTTAAGTATTGACTCAACAACCCTAGCAGTTAGTCGATATTTACAATAACTATTAAGGTGACCATATTATGCTGAAATCTACGGTCTTTGGAATTAATTTAGCTAAGAATATTATTCAGGTTTGCGAAATTAACAAACATGGTGATTTAGTTAACCATAATGCCATTAGTAGACTGTCCTTGGCATCACTTTTTTAATTACTGGTTTATGTGTAATACTACAGATACAAGAGTTTGAAACAGTTCCTCGTGTTACATAAAACCTCAACCAGTTTGTCCTAAAACAGCTCTGTAAATTCATCTAGCGTGTGATTTTCATTTCTTTTTGAACACTTAAGTTGAACAGGGTGGCTTATTCCATCATTTAATATTTGCCTCAATTCTGGTATCTTCTCACGCTCTACTTCAAAGAAATATTAAGATATCAGCCTAAAGCAATGCGAGTTGCTTTATTATGATACCTATAGCGATACTGAAAAGTTAATCTACCATGGAATGAAATACGAATACTAAGTCTACCTCGGTCAGCTATATCGAAACGTTTGGATTGTTTTTTATTTAATAAAGATTTTAATTTTGAATCACTTAGTGCCATTTTATACTGCCTCATAATTTTTATCATGGGTATACACAAGAAATTTTCAGTGGGTACACAAATGGGTACGTTTTTATTTATAACGGTAGAAAACACGATGATATCCAATTTTACACAATAACACATAAAACAAAGTTAAACGGTTGATTTATATGAACAACAAAGAATGTAAAGTTACACAGAGTGACACTATGAACCAGCTAAGTATCTTGTGGCACGATTATGAGACATGGGGAATATCACCTAAGTTTGATAAGCCTTCACAGTTTGCAGGTATTCGTACCGATTTAGATTTGAATATTATTGGCGAGCCTGAAATGTTTTACTGTCAGCCTCCTGTTGATTACCTGCCTCACCCTGAAGCTTGTCTAGTAACCGGTATTACTCCCCAAAAAGCGCAACAAGAAGGGTTAACAGAAGCTGAATTTGCTAACCGTATTAACACTTTATTTAGCACACCTAACACCTGTGTAGCTGGATATAACAATATTCGTTTTGATGATGAAGTATCCCGATACCTCTTTTATCGTAATTTTTATGATCCCTATGCCCGCGAATGGCAAAATGGTAATAGCCGTTGGGATATTATAGACATGGTACGTGCTTGTTATGCACTGCGTCCTGAAGGAATTAACTGGCCTACCGTCGAACGTGATGGCGAGCAAGTGGTGAGTTTTCGGCTTGAGTTGTTGACTAAAGCAAATGGTATCAGTCATGAAGCAGCTCACGATGCGATGAGTGATGTTTATGCCACTATAGCTATGGCAAAACTAATTAAAGAAAAGCAGCCAAAGTTTTATGACTTCATCTTTAATTTAAAAAGCAAAAAACAGGTAGCAGAATTACTGAATGTTGCAGAAATGACGCCAGTAGTTCATACGTCATCTAAAATATCTTCCGCACATGGTTGTACTAGCTGGTTTGCGCCTATCAGTTATCATCCTGTAAATAAAAATGCTGTTATCTGTGTAGATTTAGCTCAAGATATCGAGCCATTACTTTCACTATCAAGTGAAGATATAAAGGCCAGATTGTATACACGCCATGATGATTTGGGCCCCGATGAAAAACCTATTCCGGTTAAGTTAATTCATATTAATAAATGCCCTGTTGTTGCACCGGCAAAAACATTGTTACCGGAAAACGCACAGCGTTTAAATATTCCTCGTGATTATTGTTTAGAAAATCTAGCAACTTTAAAACAGCATAGTGAGCTTAGAGACAAGCTTAGTGATGTTTTTGCTCCTGAGCCGTTCGATAATGCGGGTACCGATGCTGAACAAGCTCTTTATAGTGGCAGCTTTTTCAGCCATGGCGATAAAGCCCAAATGGATATTTTGCGTGGTTTACCACCTGAGCAACTTGGCAGTCATCCTTTTAAGTTTCAAGATGAACGTTTATCTGTACTTTTATTTAGATACCGAGCACGAAATTACCCTCATACCTTAACAACTGAAGAGCAGCAGCAATGGCAACATTATTGTCAAAGTAAGATTCAATATGGTGGTAAAGGCATTTTAAGTATGGATGAATTTATGATTAAAATTGAAAATTTAGCTCATGAACATGAAAGTGATAAAGCTAAAATGTCCGTCTTAAAAGCACTTTATCAATATATTCAAGGATAAATATATGATTTTTCGTAAGCTTAATACATCTATGAAAGCAACTTAGCCAAAATTTAAAAAGTCACCTACACTTATAACTTAACTTATATCGATTAACTTAGCAGTTATTAAGTGTAGGTCTATCATGGCAATTGCTTTTAAAGATAAACTCAGTTCGCGGTTGTTTACTCCCTTAGTCATTATTTTTGTGCTCGTTTTTATTGTGCTTGGCTTTTACGTTCCAAGTATCACTAAAAATAATGCGATAAAATCAGCAATTGAATCCGCCGAATCAACCGTAAAACAATATAAAACTATACGCGGTTATTACACCAAAAATATTATTAAAAAAATATTACCTATTGCCAACATTGGCCCTGATTATATTCATAAGGATAACCCCAACAAAATCCCCTTACCTGCTACTTTTATTCACGAGCTTAGCGAGGAGTTTAGTAAAAAAGGCATAATGACTTTAAAACTATACAGTCCTTATCCATTTCCTAACCGAGCGAGTAGAAAGCTAGATGATTTTGGCCAAAAAGCATGGCAAGCCTTGAGAAAAAATCCAAGTAAAAGTTATGCGGTAACAGAAAGAATTAATAACAGAGAAGTCGTCCGTGTTGCACTGGCAGATACTATGAGCCAACAAGGCTGTGTTAACTGTCACAACTCACACCTTCAAACGCCAAAAAATGACTGGAAATTGAATGATGTGCGCGGGGTGCTTGAGGTTCAAGTGCCTATAGAAAATGAATTAGCAAGTGCGGGAAACTTAAATTTGACTATCGCCAGCATGGTCATTATTGCTCTGTGTGCCACCGTTACTCTATTATTTTTTATGTTTAGAAAATTGGTCTCATCAAGATTGCGCATGGTTAGTGGTGCTCTCAACGAAATAGCTGAGGGAGAAGGAGATTTAAGCCAACGATTAGATGAAACACCAAGAGATGAAATAGGTAATATTGCCAGTGCATTTAATCATTTTATTGGTCAATTAGAAAAAACATTAACGGGTATTAACAATCAAGTAGAACAGCTCAGTCAAACCACACAATCTATGGAAACTGTCACCCAAAACACCCAAGAAGGAGCCTTAAACCAACAAGCTATTGCAGATCAAGTCGCCAGTGCCATGAATGATATGAAGTCTTCAACACAAGAAATGGCAGAAATAGCGGCCAGTACGGCAGAGAACTCACAAAATGCTCAGCAGCAATCTGAGCGCAGTTTAACGGTAATTTCTCAAAGCATGACCTCTGTCGAACAATTATCTAGCATGATGCACCAAACCTCTGATGCTGTTACTCAACTTGAATCTGACAGTCAAAATATTGGTGGTGTGCTTGAAGTTATTCGAGGTATTGCTGATCAAACCAATTTGCTGGCACTTAATGCAGCAATCGAAGCGGCTCGTGCAGGAGAGCAAGGTCGGGGCTTCGCGGTTGTTGCCGATGAAGTGCGCACCTTAGCAAGTAGAACACAACAGTCTACTGAAGAAATAAATACCATGATAGTTCAACTACAAAATGGTGCTAAATCTGCAGTAGAAACTATCAAGCAAGGTGATAAAAGCATTGAAACCAGTAATACTAAGGCCAGTGAAACTAACAGTATAATAAACGACATGAGTAGTACTATTAACGACATTCAAGCACAAAACTTACAACTGGCAACAGCTGCCGAACAACAAGCTGCAGTAAGTAATGAAATTAATCAAAATATTGATACTATCAAAGAAGTTTCAACGAGTACTAACGATAGTAGTCAACAACTACTAGCTATGGCCGAAGAAATAAACAGCGCTGTAAATGCCATCAATAAACAGCTACAGCGATTTACAAAAGGGTGAATAATCATAGCTAGTGAAGATTTAGTTCAAAATATCGAGCAAAAGATCACCCTCATACCTTGACGATTGAAGAGCAGTAGCAATGGCAACAGTATTGTCAAAGTAATATTCAATATGGTGCTAAAAGGTTTATATAAATATATACAAAGCTAAGGTGAATATAAATTACATTGGCATGATTAACTTTCTCTTAAAAGTTACAAGGTAAGTTAGCAGCAATGGTTTGAGAGCTGACTTGTCCAAACAATGCTTGGGTAGCCATATCTGCTGGTAGTATATCAATGTAAGGTAATAAATCTGCCGACTCACCACTAATGGTTTCATATAGCACCAACGATGAAAGCAATGCACCTAGCTCTGTTGCATGATTGCCATCAGCTTGATGAACATCTAGACTAGGCGATATTGACAAAGCCTTATTCCAAGTTAAGCCAACAGGTGCAATGCAGCTTGACTGCTCTGCCGCAATTCCATCATGAATAGTTTGAACATACTCCGCATCTTGTGGTTTCTTAAAGAGCGGGTGTTCAGGAAAGAGAATTGGTGTAGCCCCTACAGCCTTAGCCCGTTGTATCCAAGTAATTGTTGCATCCGTTGGATACAATATTGACTGGCTTTGAGAGTATTTTTGCCCTTGTAAAATAACATGTGTCCATTCTCTGCTTTGAACTAACTCAATAATACTTTCGTTATCTACAATAGTATCAAGAAACGTGCCCGTACGTGTTTTGATACTTACATTTTTAATTACATTATCATTTTCAAATATCATGGCAAGTAATGATTCAATACCGATAACGTGACTATTTCCTAAGATTAATATTTGATATTCAGATTGCTCTCTATTGTTGGGAATAGCTAAATTATCTGTCGCTTTAATGGGTTCACCCGAGCTACCTTCAACGGGGGGAGTAACTTGCGTTGTAGATGCTCCTTCTCCCCCACAAGCAGATAATAAAAACATGACCATATAAGAAAATATATATTTATTCATCGTTTTATCTATCCTAAAGCTTGCCGTATAAAAATATATAATATATCTAAGCTGCTATTTTTTAAAGCGAGAAATCAAACTAGAAGTATCCCAGCGGTTGCCACCATTTTCTTGAATTTCTTGATAAAATTCATCAACCATTTTTGTCATAGGCAAAGGTGCATTGTTCTTCTTTGCTTCTTCAAAAGCTATTGCGAGATCTTTACGCATCCAATCAACAGCAAAACCAAAGTCATATTCACCTGCAAACATAGTTTTATAACGGTTTTCCATTTGCCATGAGCCAGCCGCTCCCTTAGATATTGTTTCAACTAATGCATCAGAATCTAAGCCAGCTTTCTCCGCAAAATTAAACGCTTCAGCCAAGCCTTGTACAACACCTGCAATACAAATTTGATTAGCCATTTTAGCTAACTGCCCACTCCCCACAGCGCCCATAAGCTGACTAAAGCGAGCATAAGCTTCCATTACCGGTTGTGCTTTATCAAATATGGCTTGCTCTCCCCCCGTCATTACCGTTAACAAACCATTTATCGCACCTGCTTGCCCGCCAGAGACAGGAGCATCAAGAAAGTGTTGACCTTGCTTTGAAGCCACTGTGGCTATTTCACGGGCTATATTGGCAGATGCAGTTGTATGATCAACTAAAATACTGCCTTTAGGCATTCCCGCTAATATGCCCTGTTCACCTAACACTACTTGGCGAACATCATCATCATTGCCAACACAACAAAAAACCATTTCACAATCTTTTGCCGCGAGTGCAGGTGTTAGCGCAAAGTGGCCAGAAAATTCGTCTTGCCATTTTTGAGATTTTTCCTGAGTACGGTTATAAACACAAACGTCATGACCCGCTTTTTGTAAATGCCCTGCCATGGGATATCCCATTACACCTAAACCAATAAATGCGACTTTCATTACTCTAATCCTTATCTAAAAATTTATCCGAAAACTTATCCGAAATATAATAACTTTGGCTAAACAAGTTAAGTTCACATCACTTCAATAACTTTTAAAGCAACCGAAGTAAAGTCAATACCTTGCCAGCCAGTCTTGATGAAGTTTCTGATATTAGCGTGGTCACTACCTGTAGGTTTAGCTAAAACATCCTCGCGATAATAACGGCCAAAACAAGCTAATGTTTGTTGCTGATTTAATTCATTCAACTGAGCAAAGTAAAATATTTTACATGAACCTTCATTAGTGCCGGCTTCATTTACAAGTTCACCATTAGTGAAAAATACTGGGTGATAATGATAGTTGTCATTAATAACCTGCATCACTTGCTCAAACTCTATGTTTTCTTCTTGCTGCTTAATTTTTGAAAGAAATTCGGCTAGAGTCATATCTTTGTTATATGTCATTGTTTCTCTATAAACCTTCTTTTAATTTCGATTTTGCTGCTTCTACTTTTGAAAAATCCAAACCTAATTCTTCTACGGCTTCTTTAATTAAGGCTGGTTGAGTCATAACTAACCCCATAATGGCTTGTAACTTTTCTGGTGGAATACCTAACTGTTGGATAATTCCCATCGCCATTAGCGGATTATCTGTTAACGCTTGAAAAAGCTCATTAATTTTTTCTTCACTAATATTTTGTTCTTTTAACATTTGGATTATTGGGTTCATTCTTTTTTATTTCCGAAAGGTTATTTTTGGTATTTAACGTTAAGCCTGAAGTTTACCCTTTTTTGCAATTAAAATAAAAACAATATATACTTTACAAAATTAAATTGTGCACAATACAAATTAAATTTATCAAAGGAATTCCAATGAAAAAAGATATCTACCAGTTTTCAGCTCTAAACAATGTCGGTGAAACTATTGAGTTAACAAGCTATAAAAATAAGGTCATGTTAATTGTTAATACGGCTAGTGATTGTGGGTTTACTTCGCAATACAAAGGATTACAGGATCTTTATCAAAAACATCAAACACAAGGTTTAGAAGTACTTGCCTTTCCTTGTAATCAATTTAATGGACAAGAAAAAGGCAGCAATGAAGAAATAAAACAGTTTTGTGATTTGCGTTTTAACGTCAAGTTTCCTTTATTTAGTAAAATTGATGTTAACGGCGATAACACTCACCCATTGTTTAAATTTTTAAAATCTCAAGCCACAGGTTTGCTAGGCTCTAGGCGTATAAAATGGAATTTCACTAAGTTCCTAGTTAATAAAGAAGGTAAAGTTATCAAACGTTATGCTCCAACAACTAAACCTGAAGCTATTGAATCAGACATTGAGAAGCTTTTGTAAACAGTGGGCAATTATTTATGAGTAACAATGACAGCTTAAGGTTAGAAAATCAGTTATGTTTTCGACTTTATAGCTTAACAAAATTAATGAATCGTCATTATAGCCCTGTATTGAAAAAGCTAGGTTTAACTTATTCTCAATACTTAGTCATGCTGGTGTTATGGGAAAACAATAACACCACATCAGCTATTTCAGTTAAGCAATTAGGTGAAAAACTCGATTTAGATTCAGGTACTTTGTCACCACTACTGAAACGGCTAGAGAAACAAGCGTTTCTTAGCCGCATTAGGAATAGTGTGGATGAGCGTAGCGTTGAAATTAAACTAACAAATTCCGGTTGCCAGTTAAAAACACAAGCTCAAGATATTCCTGCACAAATGTTCTCTGCTACAGGGATGTCTATTGATGAATTACATAAACTAAACAGTCAATTAGATGGTTTATTAACGACTATGAATACAAAATAGTTAATTTTAATTTGACCTTAACTTTGACATAAATACTGTTAAACAAATAACTCACGATGAAGTTTTTCAACAACATTATTTGCGTCTTGTTCATCAACTAAAAAACATAAATTATTGGCACTAGCACCGTGACAGATTAAACGAATGTTAGTGTCATTGATTGTCTGAAAGATACTTTGTCCTATACCTTTAGCACAATTTAAACCATTACCAATAACAGCAACTAATGATAAGCCATGCTCTACCGTTACTTCACAAAGTTGTTCTAACTCTTGAACAACCGTTGATGTTAATAAAGCTTGGGTTGAACCACTAGGGTTGTCAAACGTTAACGCGACGCTGATTTCACTGGTAGTGATTAAATCAACACTGAGTTCATGCTTTGCTAAAATTGAAAATACTTGCGCCAAAAAGCCACTCGCATGTAACATTGCTGGGCTTTTTACGGTTACTAATGTTTGCTCACGTCTTAACGCGATTGAACGATAAGTAGGGTTCGACTCAACTTCTTTCTTTATTTGTGTACCGCCCTTTTCAGGCTCTTTGCTTGAACCAACAAAGACAGGAATATTTTGACGCATTGCAGGAATTAATGTGGCAGGGTGCAATATTTTGGCGCCAAAGGTTGCCATTTCAGCAGCCTCGCCGAAACTAATTTCTTTTATTGCCCTAGCTTTTTCTGTGATACGAGGATCGGTTGTAAAGATACCAACAACATCGGTCCAAATAGCCAAATTACTTGCATTAAGTGCTTCTGCAAGTAATGCCGCACTATAGTCAGATCCACCGCGTCCTAATGTGGTAGTTTCGCCCAAACCGTCTTGTCCTATAAAACCTTGAGTGACTAACACTTGTTGTGACAACTTAGGTGCTAAGCGCTCAGTACAAGCGATTGCTAACTGCTCAACATCAACAACAGCTTTACCATAAAGACTATTAGTTTTCATCACTTGCTGAACATTAAAGTAAGCTCCATTAACGTCAATAGACTGTAATACTTGCGCAAATATTCGAGAGCTTAATTGCTCTCCAAAGCTAAGAATGGCATCTCCTTGCTTTACACTATGCTGCTGTGACTGTTTTAGTGCATGTGTCGATAACTGATCAAGCAAGCTAGTTATTTCAGAGTTTAATGCCTGCTCAACGTCATTGTCTAAATACTGAGTGATATTTAATTGAATTGCATGAATTTTTTCAATAATTTCTTCTTGCTCTTCAACTGAGATGTTTTCTTGGCTTAACCGTACTAAATAGTTAGTAACGCCCGCACTAGCGGAAACTACTACTAATCGATTCCTGCTTTCGTTTTTAATAATATGCGCACAACGTAACATTGCCTGATAATCAGCAACACTCGTGCCGCCGAACTTAGCGACGGTAATAGATAAATTTTGTCTAGACTCTTCTTGAGATAGCTCTTGATGAAACATGGGTAATCTTCCTAAGTGCAATGATTTTCTAATAATTCAATAACAAAATCATTCACGAATTAATGCAGGAAGAGCATGACTGAACAGTTTGGCAGGCTAACGTAATAACAAAATGGACATACGCGCGATGTAACTTTTTCAGCCAGAAGCTCTCCACCTTAGCCTTTTCAGACAGTAAATCAGGTGACAGCCCTAAGGATTCAGCCTTAGTGACCGAACAAAAACAGCCACAGTGTTAATGCTCTCGGCGATAATCTCCTTCAATAACGCGTATTGGAATGTGGTTCCTAATACCTTACGGTATAACGTTATCTACCTAGTCATCGCTCCTCTTCTGGTGTTGTTAAAATAGTTTAAATAAAAACATTTGAGCAACTGCTCTATTAAACCTTAAATAAGAAATAAATGCAATAGACTTTTAGATGGCTAGGATAATTTTTGTATAAAATTATTTTACCAAATAACTTAACTAAATATCGTAAACAAAACTTTGATATAGTGATAAATACTTTCAATCCACATAATTGAATCTAATGGATTTATTTTTACTTAAAAAAATCATTTCAGTGTTTATCATGCCAATTAATTTGGTGTTGATTTTATTATTGTTATCTATTTTTTATTTTCGAAAACGTCCTAGTAGAAGCTTTAAGTGCTTAATTTCAGCATTTTTACTCTTAACTATCGCTTCTGTGCCTGCTGTTTCTGATAAATACATGGTAAGTATTGAAGATAATTATGTAGCTTTTACCCGCTCGAGTGTGCCTGTTGATTACATTATTGTTCTAGGAGGATGGCATGAGAGCAATGATGCATTACCTGTGACTAGCCAACTTAATTCAGACTCCTTGCATAGACTGGTAGAGGTTATTCGAGTTTATAATTTACATCCGGAAGCTAGAATAATAACTTCGGGTCATCACAATGTAGGTGATGTGTCTAATGCACAAAAAATGAAACAAGCATTAATGCTTTTAGGGTTACCTGAGCAAAAAATCATTACTGAAAATTTCCCCAAAGATACTGAAGAAGAAGCACAATTAATTAGCCCTAGAGTTCAAGGAAGCAATGTTGTTTTAGTGACCAATGCTGATCATATGCTTCGATCAATGAAATATTTTCAAGCCCAAGGAGTTGAGCCAATACCTGCCCCTACGGGGTTTTGGGTTAAAAATATCAACAGTTCAAAATCTTGGGGCTATTATATTCCAAGCAGCAGAAAACTACAGCAAACAACGATTGCTTGGTATGAAAGTTTAGGTCTTTTTGTACAATGGATTAAAGGCTTAATTTAGTGGCTGTCCACATCTATTGCACCTCTTCTTTATGAGCACAAACTAACAGACATAAAAAAACCAGAGTAAAGATTAACAATCACTCTGGTTTATTATCTTTTTTAAAATAGACTTACATTTGTTCGCTTACATATGCTCAATTATGCAATCACCAAACTGTGAACAAGTTACTAAGGTAGCATCATCCATCAAACGTTCGAAATCATAAGTAACAGTTTTAGCACCGATTGCTCCGGACATTCCTTTTAAAAGTAAATCGGCAGCTTCAACCCAGCCCATATGTCTTAACATCATTTCTGCTGATAATATTACTGAACCAGGATTAACCTTGTTTTTACCTGCATATTTAGGTGCTGTGCCATGAGTTGCTTCGAAAATAGCCACTTCATCATTTATATTAGCGCCTGGAGCAATACCAATACCACCCACTTGTGCCGCTAAGGCATCAGATAAATAGTCACCATTTAAGTTTAGCGTTGCAATAACGCTATACTCTGCAGGACGTAACAACACCTGTTGCAACATCGCATCAGCAATGACATCTTTAATAATTATTTCTTTACCTGTTTTAGGATGTTTAATGCGACACCAAGGACCGCCATCAATTAATTCTGCGCCAAACTCTTCACAGGCTAATTGATAACCCCAATCTTTAAAGGCGCCTTCAGTAAACTTCATAATGTTACCTTTGTGCACTAAAGTTACTGAATCTCTATTATGGTCTATAGCGTATTGAATAGCTTTTCGAACTAAACGTTGAGTACCTTCTTTAGAAACTGGCTTTATCCCAATACCGCAATTTTCTGTAAAACGAATTTTCGTAACGCCCATTTCCTCAGTTAAGAAAGAAATGACTTTTTTAGCGCTGTCACTGCCTGCTTGATACTCAATACCGGCATAAATATCTTCTGTATTTTCACGGAATATTACCATATCAACTTCGCAAGGTTTTTTAACAGGGCTTGGCACTCCTGTAAACCACTGCACAGGACGCTGACAAACGTATAAATCTAAAATTTGACGTAAAGCAACATTTAACGAGCGCATTCCACCACCAACAGGCGTTGTTAATGGCCCTTTAATGCCTACTTTATACTCTTTAAACATTTCTAATGTTTCATCTGGCAACCAAGTTTCAGAATCATAAACCTGAGTTGCTTTCTCACCAGCATACACTTCCATCCAAGCAATTTTTTTATCATTGCCATAGGCTTTACTGACAGCAGCATCAACCACTTTGATCATAGGCGGAGTTACATCAATACCAATACCATCACCTTCAATAAAAGGAATAATAGGGTTATTCGGTACTAATAATTTGCCATTAGATACTGTGATTTTATCACCTGAACTGGGAATTGAGATTTTACTTGTCATAAAGCGCTCTCCTAATTGGAAGAATGGGCATCGAACAATGCCTATAAAATATATATATACCCATGTTACCTCAAGATGCAGGATTCAGCGAGAATTAAAAGGCTTATAGGAAAGGCATTGATTGAAGAGAATGGTTGTTCCCTTGTCAAAATCAATAACGTAGCATATACGCCTTTTAAACTCGCCCTACGGGGACTTCTGAGCAAATCATGCTCGTTGTTGTATCTGTTTTTAAGGGAGTGACCATTAATAAAAAGATACGCCTTGATCATGAATCGCTCAGTAGTCCTGAAACTCGCATCTTGAAGTATCATGGGTATCAATGAAACAGAATGATAAATCAATTAATATTCACAATAAATATCAATTTTGTTAACTTAGCTTAGTTTCCTGATGTAGTGATTTAAGCCTTGATTACACCTAAAGTAAAGTAAAAAGAGCAATTACACTAAAATTTAAACTCTAATGTTGAATATTTATTTGATGAATAGCTCATTTTAACTCTGAAAGGGTTAAGTTTTTAACTTAACCCTTTATCTTTATAAATAACTATTTATTACAAAGCCCTAAAAATTTGCTCTGTTGTTTCTTTGGCATCACCAAAAAGCATTTGAGTATTGTCTTTAAAGAATAATGGATTTTGCACACCGGCATAACCTGGACTCATTGAACGTTTAAAAACGACCACTTCTTTTGCATTCCAAACTTCAAGTACTGGCATACCCGCAATTGGACTATTTGGATCATCATTTGCAGCAGGGTTTACCGTATCATTAGCACCAATAACTAACACTACATCCGTTTCAGGAAAATCATCATTAATTTCATCCATGCCCAATACAATATCATAAGGTACTTTTGCTTCAGCGAGAAGTACATTCATGTGCCCGGGTAATCGCCCGGCAACAGGGTGAATAGCAAAGCGCACCTTAATACCTTTATTAATTAACTGTTGCGTCATTTCATACACAGGGTATTGAGCTTGTGCTACTGCCATGCCATAACCTGGTGCTATCACTACCGATTTAGCACTACGTAATAAATCAGCAACCGCCTCGGCTTGTACTTCTCTGTGCTCTCCATAATCTTTATCTTCATCAATAACCACTGTTGTACCAAAGCCACCAGCAATTACACTGATAAATGAGCGGTTCATCGCTTTACACATGATATAAGATAAAATAGCACCTGATGAGCCAACTAAAGCCCCCGTAATGATAAGTAAATCATTACTTAGCATAAATCCTGCTGCTGCTGCTGCCCAACCAGAGTATGAATTAAGCATAGAAACAACCACTGGCATATCAGCACCACCAATAGAAGCAACAAGGTGCCAACCGAATACTAAAGCGACAACAGTCATTAAAAATAATGCTGTATTAGAGCCACCATTATTAACAAAGGTTAATAGCAATAAGAAACTGAATATTCCTGCAGCTAGATTCATTTTATGGCGATGAGGTAACATCAAAGCACTTGAACTTATCGAGCCACTCAATTTACCAAAAGCAACAATAGAGCCGGTAAAGGTAACTGCACCAATAAAGATTCCTAAGAAAACTTCTGTTAGATGAATATTCATAGCTACTTGTTGAGCAGCGGTAATAACAACACTGTGTCCTGCCTCAAAATAACTATTAAAACCAACTAATACGGCAGCCAAGCCGACAAAACTATGCAATATAGCAACAAGCTCTGGCATTTGTGTCATTTCAACTTTATTGGCTAGTCGTAGCCCTATACCTGAGCCAATCACCATAGCAACAATAATGACCAAAACATTAGAAACTCTTGGATCAAAAATTGTTGTCAGTAATGCAATTGCCATACCTATCATGCCGTACAAGTTACCTTGTTTGGCCGTTTCTTGTTTGCTTAGACCAGCTAAACTAAAGATAAAAAGTAACGCTGCAACCACGTAGGCTGCGCTGATAAAACCGTTAGACGCTATTTGTGTAGATTCCATACTACTCCCCTACTTACTAAACATTTTTAACATACGACTAGTCACTTTAAAGCCACCAACAATATTTATTGTTGCCACCAAAGTTGCTAATGCTGCGAGTACTTGTACCAAAATATTATCCGAGCCTATTTGCAATAGTGCTCCAACAATAATAATGCCCGAAATCGCATTGGTTACGCTCATCAATGGCGTATGCAGTGAATGACTAACATTCCACACCACGTAATAACCAATAACACAAGCCAATACAAACACAGTAAAGTGAGTAAGAAAATCAGCAGGAGCAACACTGGCAACCCAGCCAAACAAGGCTATTCCTGCTGCCATGAAGGCATATTTCTTAGTTGGCGATGCAGGCTCTTCTTCAACTTGTGCAACAGGCTCTGCTTTAGCTTTTTGAGCTGGCGCAGGAGCGGCACTAACTTGAATTGGTGGTGGTGGGAAGGTCACTTCATCTTCTTTAACCACGGTCATATTGCGAATAACTACATCGTCAAAATCAATATTGAACGTGCCATCCTTCTCTTTACAAAGTAACTTAGCTAAATTCACTAAATTATTAGAGTAAAGCTGTGATGATTGATTCGGTAAACGTGAGACTAAATCAGTATAACCAATCACTTTGACGTCATGAGCATTAGCTACCTTACCGGTAACGGTACATTCACAATTACCACCGCCGCCAGCGGCTAAATCAACAATGACACTACCTGCTTTCATTGACTTAACCATTTCTTCTGTAATAAGTTTAGGAGCAGGTTTTCCAGGAATCATCGCTGTAGTAATAATGATATCAACATCTTTAGCTTGTTCAGCAAAAAGTGCCATTTCAGCATCAATAAAAGCTTTACTCATTTCTTTAGCGTAACCATCTCCTGATCCAGTATCTTCTGGCTCTTCGTAATCCATTTCAAGAAACTCAGCTCCCATACTTTCAATTTGTTCTTTTACTTCAGGGCGTGTATCAAACGCTCGAACAATTGCCCCTAAGCTACTAGCAGTACCAATAGCAGCAAGGCCGGCAACTCCTGCACCGATAATCATTATTTTCGCTGGTGGCATTTTACCTGCAGCGGTTATTTGTCCGGTAAAAAAACGACCGAAATGGTGGGATGCTTCAATAACAGCGCGATAACCTGCAATATTTGCCATAGAGCTTAGCGCATCCATCGATTGAGAGCGCGTCATCCGTGGTACCATTTCCATGGCTAATGTTGTAATTGATTTTTCCCGAAGGGCCTCTAATAACTCAGGACTTTGTGCTGGTGCAATAAAGCTAATAAGCGTTGCACCATCATTCATTAATTCAACTTCATCTAATGTGGGAGCATTTACTTTTAAAATTATATCACTTTGCCAACAATTTTTCTTAGCGACAACATTTGCACTGCTGTTGCTATATTCTTCGTCGGTAAAACTTGCCTTAGTACCTGCACCTTTTTGTACTTGTACAGTAAAGCCCAATTTGATTAGTGCACTAATTGAGCTTGGTGAGCCTGCTACACGGTTTTCACCCTTTAGCGACTCTTTGGGAATGCCAATGATCATAAAACACCTTTAAACAGTTGATAAAAAAGACTAACTGTTTAATGTTTTACCATTTATCGCTCTAATATTAAACACCCATTTAAAAATAATTTCTCCTTTACTTGCTAATTAAGCAATTACTTATTAAATTAATTTTAAAAGCAGATAAAAATGGATTTTTTCATATTCAATTGTAGGAGTCCGTAGTTTGTTTAAAAAGCTTTTTATGCTCGCGTTACTATTTGTTAAGGTTTGCCTTGCTGAGCAAAACCCACCCACGAATACAATAAAGTTAGGTATGTCCAATGCATTAACGGGTCCAACATCTCAACTTGGGCAAGACCTTAGTAAAGGCGCATTCATTTACTTTAAACAACTCAACAACTTTGATGGAATAAATGGACAAAAGGTAGAATTAATAAGCTTAGATGATGCATATGAACCCGAAAATACAGTTCGAAATACCAAAATACTCATAGAACAAGAACAAGTTCTAGCCTTATTCAATTATGTTGGCACACCAACCTCTCATGCGATTTTACCGACGTTAAAACAAACAAACATTCCTTATTTAATGCCTTTTACGGGAGCTGACTTTTTACGTACACCTGTTATTAATAATATTTTTAATTTACGTGCAAGTTATTCACAAGAAGCTCAAGCACAAGTTGATTTTTTAGTTACCAAGAAAGGGTTTAGTCAAATAGCACTGGTGATACAAGCGGATGAATTTGGTTTAGCTGCCCAAAGAAGTTATGTTCAAATGATGAAAAAATTTAATTTAAAGCCTGTTATAGATGAGCGCTTTAAACGTAATTCAAATGATATCGAAAAAGTTTTAGCTCACTTAAAAACCAAGCCCTTAGATGCCATTATTTTTGTTGGTACCTATCAACCATTTAGCCATTTAATCAATTTAAGTTATGAGCAGGGATTACGTCCTTTTTTTAGCACGCTATCCTTTGTTTCCAGCCAAGATGTTTTTTCTCGATTAAAACACCCTAGCAAGGTGGTAGTGAGTGAAGTTATGCCTGAGCCATCACAATGTCAATGGCAAATATGCAGGCAGTTTATTAGGGACATGTCAAAAGCAGGGTATCAACAATTAAACAGGTTGCAATTTGAAGGTTACCTTAACGCTCACATTTTCAGCTTAGTCGCGAAACAATGCGGAGATAAATTAACTAGAACATGCCTAATGAAAAAATTTGAATCTTTTGAGCTAAAAAAAGAGGGGCTTAATATTTCATTTTCGCCCAATAATCATCAAGGATTAAACCAAGTGTATTTATCTTTTAGTGATGCTGCAATAGAAGAGTTACTGGTCTATAAATAAACATTGTCATGTAAACTTATTTATCTTCCTTTGCTTACCGACCACGTTTCAAAAAGTGCAGCACTTATGACTAAAATACCCCCGACAATGGTCATTACATTTACCCTTTCACTCAATAATAAAAAAGCTAAAACACTACCGTATAGTGGTTGCAAGCAAGAAATAAGCCCTGCGGTGGTTGCTGATAAATGACGTAAAGATGAAGCAAACAAAGCATGAGGCATAGCAGTAAAAACAACACCAACTAGCAAAATAAGTAACCAATCACGGTTAGTCACTTCCGATAACGGTACTTCAATAAATAATCCGAGCATAAGAAAAGCAACAAGGGTTTGATACAACATTGTATGTGGCCCGGAATAATGACTAAAATAATTTTTATGGAGAATATTTCTCAAAGCAAAGAAAAAAGCTGAGATAACACCTGTCGCTATTCCTAACGTAACTTGATTTCCTAAATTAATTTCAGGAATTAATAAGAATATGCCGATTAAAACAATAACGGCAATGACGACATCTTTCACTTGAGGCTTCTTTTTTCCGGTAGTTCGGTTTAAAAGGGGCTCTAAAAACACGGTAATAACAGGGTAAGTAAAAAAGGCAATAATACCAATAGTTACCCCAGCCATTTGCATACCAGCAAAATAAGTAACCCAGTGAATTCCTACCACAACACCAAGTAATACTGCAATTCCATAGTCTTTAGCGCTTGCTAATATTATTTTTTTCTTTTGCAATGTTAATAAAGTAAATAGCACAATCGCCGCAACGCCTGTGCGGTAAACAGTAATATCTAGGGCAGGCAGCCCTATAAGTTTTGAAAATAAAGCCGTGCCGCCAAAAAGCAGTACCGATAAATGTAAAAAAACAAGGCTTTGTTGCTGAGCTTTCATAGTTGTGTTTCGATTTTAACTTATATAATTGTGAGAGTATAAATGTGATGCTGTCGTGATAATTCAAGTAAAAACAATAGGTTAAGCACTAATCAAGATCATTGAGCGGCCAAGTAACGATATAGTCTTCAAAATCTTCAAGATGTACATCATCATCTTTAACTATTTTTCCACGCACCGACATGCCAGCTTTGTGCATTGCCGATTTTTTACCTTTGTGAAGTAATGGATGCCAAGACGGCATACCGCGTCCTTCTTGCAGTCGCCGGTAAGTACAACTTGGTGGCATAAAAAAAACATCCGCTAAATTATCTTGCGTTAGTTGCACACAATCTGGCACTAGTTTAGTTCTTTTAGTGTATTGACCACATTGACATGTTTTTTCATTAAGTAAATAACAAGCAATACTAGAGTAGACAACCTGCTCTCCCTCTTTTAGGTGATCCGTTGGTTGCAGTTCACTGTGATCATCGGTGTTTTCATCGTCAATAAACTTATTGAGGCAACACTTGGCACAACCATCACACAATGATTCCCATTCACTACGAGACATTTCAGCTAAAGTTTTACGTTGCCAAAAAGGCCTATTTGTTTGTTGATCTGTCATGACTAAGTACTTTCTAATGAATTGGAGGGAACTTGATTCGATCTGATAAATGACCAACAGAGCTAACAAAATAATAAGATAAATTCCAATGCATCAAGCTTTTATAATTATCATAAGCCAAATATGCACGACCGTTTTCGTCATCAGGAAAAACAAGCGCAGCTTTAATATCTACACTAGGAAGATTTGTGCCATCAGTGCGTCGCACTCCAAGTGCTTGCCATTGCGCTAACGTTTTTTCTGTTTCAGTCCAAGCTTTTAACCAATTTTTACGACTACCTGTATTTTTAGGTATGGCTAATAATGTATCAAAGTTTTCTGGCAATTTAACTTGACGTCCCCAAGTTAAATCATCGTCCCAACCTTCTTTTTGTAAATAATTTGCCATTGATGCAAAGATATCTACTTGGTTTTCCCAAATATCTTTTTTACCGTCGCCATCGCCATCAACCGCATAAGCTAAAAACGATGTTGGCATAAATTGGTTTTGCCCCATAGCGCCAGCCCATGAACCTTTCATGTTATCAATTTTGATATGGCCTTCATCTAAAATAGTAAGCGCTGCCCACAATTGTTTTTTAAAAAAAGCTTCTCGTCGTCCTTCATAAGCTAGCGTAGATAAAGCTGAAACAACATTATAACCACCGGTAAATTTACCAAAATTAGTTTCTAACCCCCATAATGCAACAATAAATCGAGGCTGAACGGCATAGTCATTCCCTATTTTGGTCAAAATATCTTTGTGCTCTTTATATAATTTTCGCGCCTTTTTTACTTTCCAACTTGGAACCCGCTTGGGTAGGTAAGTATCTAAGGTTTCAACTTTTTCAGGTTGTTTGCGATCTGCTGCTACTGCTCGTTTATGAAATTTAACTTTAGCAAAGCTTTCATCAATCAAGCTTTGTTCAAAACCTTGAGTTAATGCTTCTTCTTTTAATTCAATAATATATTGCGTAAAACCTTCTTCAGTTAAAGTTTTTGCTTGTAAATTTTTCAACGGCAGCAGTGTGATGCTAACAACAAATAGCGAGGTAATAATATGGCTAAATTTCATTAACTAATTTCCCTTTTCAGTTTGGTTTTCTTTAGCCATATCAGCTTTATGCTGCTTTAATAAATCTTCTTTTGGAGGTGGTAACTGCAAATAATATCCCTGTTCACTTAAGTTCGTTTTTACTTTCGATAAATCTGCAAAGGCTAATTTCTCTTTGGTTGCCAAATTAATCAAAGTCACCAATGTAGGCGTACCAAACGTGATCATTAATGGCTCAGGAACAGAAGAAAAGTCATCACGTGTTTTAACAAAAAGATAAGTGTGTTCTTTTTTAGCACTTTTATAAATAGCACATAGCATAATGGAGACCTATGAGTTTTTATCTTGAGTACAGACACCAAGATAATTAGAAAATGGGTTATTAATATATCACGCACTAGCACTGATATGCGATACAATGACACAATAAATTACATTAGTTTTTAATCCGCTTTAACAAGCTTTTAATAAACCATTAAAATCAACATTAGGTAAATCAATGAAAGCACCTTTATACAATGAAATTCTCGATATTTGTCAATTAATAGCAAACGCTTCTGCTGAAGGTAACGATGAAGCTAGAAACGATGCTTGTAAAAACTTGCAAAAGCTATGTGCTACAAATCAAGATTCTCCTAAAGATCACCCTTTACAATGGGAAGCATTAGGCGATTTTACAGAGGATGGTGACTTAGCAATGGATATTTATGAAATAGCATTAGCTAGTGCTGATAAATTAGAACTACCAACGTTTGCTGCTTCTATCTATTTAGCTATGGCGCAAAGACAACATGAATTTGAAGAAACGGAAAAAACAATTGAATATGCAAAACAAGCTGAAATTGCTAGCGAGAATATTGACAGTGATGAATTAAAACAAGAAATAAAAGCATTTTTAGCCGATCTTTAAAAACGGCTTCAATGCTAGAACTTAAAGCCGTTATCAGCAAATTTTTGTAAGGTTTCACCAAATAACTCTTTACGCCAAACAGTTAGAATATCAGGATAAGTCCCTGTATCACTACTCAACTTTTTAGCCTCATTCAAATCATAATACCAAGTCAAAAACTGATTAATCTGTTTCTTTGAGGCTAAATTTTCAATCGCTAAATCATGTTTCTCACTTACAGCATTTATAAAGGTTTTAATATTTTTAAACGTTTGCTTGTAGCCGGGATATTCATCTAAACGCTGTATTTTTTGGGGATAATCAACTTCACTAACTTGTGATGCTTGTTTTAGCACCGCTAACATGGCTTTACCTTTATGGCGAATATCAAGTATCTCAGCGCCATCAAGCTTATTCATAGCGGATAAGTTTTCAGGGTTATGAGAAGCAACAGCCATCAATGTGTGTTCTTTTACTACAAAACCCAAAGGTAAATCACGAGTTTTCGCTTGTTGATAACGCCATTTAGCTAGGTGTTGTAAAACATTTAATTGCTTGGAATTTAAACGCCAAGCTAGCTTAACTTGACGATATAATTGATTTTCATCAATTGGGGTAAATTTTCTCTCAATTAGCAATTGTGTTTCTTGTTTAGCATAACTAAACCACCCTGCTTGTTCAATTTGAGCAACTAACGTTGGGTAAATATCAAACAGGTGCTCAACATCTGCACTGGCATAGTTTAATTGATTTTCAGAAAGTGGCCTTTTCATCCAGTCGGTACGAGACTCAGATTTATCTAGCTTAATATCTGTGAAATGTTCAACCATAGCAGCATAACCCATTGATAAACCGTGCCCTAGAAAGGACATTATTATCTGGCTATCAATTAAATTAACCGGCTTGCACTTAGCACTTGTTAAGAACACCTCTAAATCTTCCGAGCAGGCGTGCAGAACTTTGGTAATATTCTCATTAGTAAGCAACTGCCAAAATGGTGATAAATCATCAATCGCTACAGGGTCAATTAGAGCTAACTGTTCACCATCAAACACCTGCAACAAACCTAATTTAGGGTATAAAGTTCGAGTACGAACAAACTCTGTGTCTATGGCTAAAACACTTGCTTTGCTATATTGCTGGCAAAGGGCTTGTAAACTTGTAAAATCTTCTATTAATTGATACTGCATAGTTTATTTTTAATGTTATAAATTATTTAGACTTACTCGGCATTTAATGTTGTTATCTCTGAACTACTTTCTTCTGCGACGAGTTGATTGCTGATGACGCTGCTGATGTTTTTTCACAGAGCGACGTATTCGACGACTCTTTGCGTTATCCATGGCTTTTTCATCAACTTTTACTTTTGATTGTGTTTCTGATGTTAACTGTACTAACTTACGATAATAGTTAACATCTTTTAAGCCCAATTCAGTCCAACCACCTAAAGGCAATTGACGTTGCATTTCCATATCACCATAACGAACACGAATTAAGCGACTAACTTGTACTTCTTGGCTTTCCCATAAACGTCTTACTTCACGATTACGTCCTTCAGAAAGCACAACATGAAACCAATGATTCCTGCCTTCTCCACCACGATAAGTTATTTTTTGAAAACGTGCTGGCCCATCTTCTAACTTAACGCCTGCACGAAGCCTTTGCAGCATTGCTTCATCAATTTCACCAAAGACTCGTACTGCATACTCACGTTCAACTTTTTGCGAGGGATGCATCAAACGGTTAGCTAATTCACCATCAGTGGTGAATAACAACATACCTGAAGTATTGATATCCAAGCGGCCAACTGCGACCCAACGACCCGCTTCTAAAGGTGGTAAGCGATCGAATACTGTTGCTCTGCCTTCAGGGTCTTTACGTGTACACATTTCACCTTCAGGTTTGTTGTACATCAACACACGACAAATATCTTCTTCTTGCGCGGTTAATTTAACTTGATGACCATCAATACGAATTTGCTCAGTGCCATCAACTCTATCTCCAAGAAAGGCATTTTTACCATCAACACTTACACGCCCTTGACTGATCAGAGCCTCTATTTCTCGACGTGATCCTTTGCCTGCTCTGGCTAAAACTTTTTGTAATTTCTCAGAATCTTTTACGGTAGCTTTTTGAAAGTCGACTTTTACAGGCTTTTCTTCAAGCTTCTTACTTTTGACTTTACTTTTACTTTGCTCTGCTTTATTCAAACCTTTCTTAGCAACAGATTTTTTACCTGCACCACGACTGCCATACTTATTACTGTCTGATCTAGCTTCTGACTTACTTGTATGCTTAGTGTCGCTAGTCTCACGTTTGCTATTAGATTTTTTATTGTCTTGTGACATTATTTTTACTCTGTTACGTCAGTAGTAGTTCCCTAGAAACTTACTTCTGGCTCAATTTATACATTATTTTATTTTTACCGTGACTTCTAGTAACGTTATTTTATTCGAATGGAGAAGGATCACCTTCACCTACTCGAATAACTTCAATATCATCATTGGAAAAATCAACCACGGTGGTTGGATGTTCACCTAAATGACCACCATTGATGATTAAATCTACTTGATGTTCTAATAAATCACGAATGTGTTCAGGATCAAATTCTGCCATGGATTCACCAGGCATGATCAAACTAGTCGACATTATAGGCTCTGCCAGTTCAGCCAACAAGGCTTGGCAAATATTATTATCTGGCACTCTAATACCAATAGTTTTCTTTTTCGGATTTAATAATCGCTTAGGGACTTCTTTGCTACCCTTAAAAATAAAGGTATAGGCCCCGGGAGTATTGGCTTTCAAAAGTCGATACGCACTATTATCAATTCGAGTATATTCTGATAGTTGCGATAAATCCTGACAAACTAAAGTAAAGTTATGCTCTTTATCGATATTTCTAATTTGGCAAATTCGCTCTAGTGCTTTTTTATCACCTAAATGACAACCTAAGGCATAACCAGAATCGGTAGGGTAAACAATCACGCCACCTTGATTGATGATCGCCACCGCTTGTTTCATTAAGCGCCCTTGGGGGTTATCTGGGTGTACATAAAAAAACTGACTCATGATGCTTTCCTTTTTTAACCCTTAAAATATATTACTCAAAATCTTTACTATAATTTCCACACTATTCCCACATTGCCCAAACAGGTATAGCCCCATCAGGTAAAATCAAATTACGACCTAAGTCTGACCACTTATTAGGATGATGAAAATCAGAGCCCGTTGAGGCATGCAAATTATATTCTAAACAATAGTTTAGCATTATTTGCCGTTGTTGGGGATTCATTTGAGGCAAAACCACTTCTAAAGCATCCCCCTGACTTTCTTTATAATGAACAATTAAACGTCTTAGCCATTTTGCCGATAAATCATAACGAATAGGGTGTGCCATAACGGCACTACCACCAGCAACATGAATAGCTTCAACAGCTTGTTCAATTGAACACCATTGGGGTTTTACATAAGCTTTTTGAGTATTACGACCTTTTTTACCTAGATATTGGTCAAAAGCTTTTTGCATCGTACCAACATGACCTTGTTGATATAAAACTTTAGCAAAGTGTGCACGTGTTATTGTTCCTGTCCCTGCAAGCTTTTTGGCATCATGGTAGGCATCAGGAAAACCACAGCTAACCAACTTTTCACCTATTGTTATTGCCCTTTGCTCTCGGGCTTGTTGTTGACTTGCAATTAATTGCTGTAATGTAGAGTTATTTATATCAAAATTTAAACCAACAATATGGATTTCAAAACCTTGCCAAGCAGTAGAAATTTCAATGCCTGAAACTAATTTAATTGGAATGTTTTTTTCCAATATATAATCTTGAGCTATATTAAAACCTTCAACTGTATCGTGATCGGTTATTGCCAAAACTTCTATTTGATAGTTAACCGCCCTATCTATCAAGGTTTGTGGCGATAAACTACCGTCAGAGCAATGCGTATGACAATGCAAATCAATACGACCATGAGAAAAACCTTCGTTTTTTTCAATTAGAAAAGGAAAATCAGTGGTTGACAGCAACGCCATAATAAGGTCTTCTATAGGAACTTTATTGCAGGGAGATTTATAGCCTGCCAAACTTAAAAGCAAGTTTACTGATAAGAACGAAATAATGATACTAGCAAAGCAATTTAATTTAACACAAAACCAAATTCGTTGGTGGTGGCATAACTCTACATAAGTGGGTTGTGATAATTGCGTGTATCTTGCGAAAAGCTTAATAAAATAAAGCTAAAGAAGATCAAAAACAAATTTCAAAAACCCGCTAAACTTAGCGGGTTTTCTGCTTTTTTAAGACAACGAATTTTACTACAATAAACAAGAGATAAGACAATGAATAAAACAAGAACATGGTTTCTTTGGTGGCTTCAGCCAATTTATGCCGGATGACTTTAGTTACAAAATTACCACTATAAGAAGAATACAATGACAACACAGAATCAAACCAATGCAACCGTATGCACGTTAACGGATAATGCTAATTACCAAAGCGATCCGCTTAGTGTTTATCAATTGCTTTGCCATAATAAAGTAAATAATTTACTGCTAGAATCTGCAGAAATAGATCAAAAACATTTATTAAAAAGCCTATTACTAGTTGATGCCGCTTTAAAAATAGTCTGCAACGGTAATACCGTTACCTTTAACGCGTTAACACTTAATGGACAAGCGGCTTTGGAGTTTGCGGCTAGTCAGTTACAACAACATGCAAAGCTCAGCTTATCTGATAACAAAGAAACGTTAACCGCTATTTTCTCCGATATTCCCACAGAACTTGATGAAAAATCTCGTTTAATGGCTGTTAATCCATTTGAAAGTTTACGCCTGTTTAAGCGTATAGAAAATAGTAACAACCATCACTTTGCTATATTTCTTGGTGGTGCATTTGCTTTTGATATGATCAGCATCAGTGAAACCTTGCCAGAGGTACCAGACGGTGAAAACACTTGTCCAGATTTTGTTTATTATTTAGCTGAAACCTTGGTGATTATTGATCACGAAGAGCAAAGTACAGAAGTCATTGCCAATATTTTTTCTGCTGATAATTGTGAAAAAGAAGATAAATCGAAAGAGCATGAAGTTCAAAAACAACTAACTGAGCGCATTACAGAAATAAAACAGTTATTATCAAGTGATATAACACCAGAGCGAGTTGCAGGTCTTACCAGAAGTCAAAAAGTAAGTACTTCAGGCTCTCAAACAGTTTCTGTTGATATTAGTGATGAACAATTTTGCCAAAACGTTGAGTTATTAAAAGAAAATATTCGCGCTGGTGATATTTTTCAAGTGGTGCCATCACGAACATTTTCATTACCTTGTCTTGATAGTATAGCCGCTTATCAGGCATTAAAAATTAGCAACCCGAGTCCTTACATGTTTTATCTTAAAGACAGTGACTTTTGTATGTTTGGTGCATCACCTGAATCGGCAATAAAATATCAACAAGATTCACCAGAAGGAAAGCGCCAAGTTGAAATTTATCCAATTGCAGGAACTCGCCCTCGAGGCTTTAATAAAGATGGCGGCATATCATTAGATTTAGACTCAAGAATCGAACTGGAATTGAGACAAGATAAAAAAGAATCAGCCGAACATATTATGCTTGTTGATTTAGCTCGTAATGATATCGCCCGTGTTTGCAAAGCTGGAACACGGCATGTAGCTGATTTATTAAAGGTAGATCGTTATTCTCACGTTATGCACTTAGTTTCACGTGTTTGCGGTACATTACTAGAAGAATTAGATGCATTACATGCATACCAAGCCTGTATGAACATGGGTACACTGTCAGGTGCCCCAAAAGTAAAAGCCACTTCACTTATTAGAGAAATAGAAGGTAAACGGCGTGGCAGTTATGGGGGAGCTGTAGGTTATCTAACGGGTGATGGTGAAATGGATACCTGTATTGTTATACGCTCAGCTTTTGTAAAAAACAACATCGCCCAAGTTCAAGCAGGTGCAGGTGTCGTTTATGATTCAATACCTCAAGCCGAGGCTGATGAAACCAAACAAAAAGCACAAGCCGTGATTAATGCAGTACTTACTTCAAATGAAGCAGAAAACAAGTCACTACTTCAAGGAGCGAGCTAATGACTACAGCTAAAGAGCAAAACAAGACCAAAATTGATACAAAAACTAACGCAAAATTAAAGACAAAGTTATTTATGCTCGATAACCTTGACTCATTTACTTATAACCTAGTGGATGAATTTCAATGTTTAGGTTTTGAACCAACCGTTTACCGTAATATCTTAAGTGCTGATTTTATCTTCAGGAAAATGCTTGAACATACTAAGCACACAAGCGAAAAAGTTATTTTGGTATTGTCACCAGGTCCTGGGGAGCCAAAAAACGCAGGTTGCTTAATGGCATTAATAAAACTATGCGCAGGTAAGATACCTATGCTTGGTATTTGTTTAGGTCACCAAGCATTAATTGAGCATTATGGTGGCAGTGTCGCACGTGCAGATGAAATTGTTCATGGTAAAGCATCTCCCATTAATCACTGTGAGAGTGGTGCTTTTGTCAATATTCAAAACCCATTACCTGTTGCTCGTTATCACTCATTGGTTGGAAAAAACATTCCTGATGCTCTTACTGTCATTGCCGATTATAACACTATGCCGATGGCTATTTGCCGCGAAAGGGATGCTGTATTAGCCTATCAATTTCACCCTGAATCAATTTTAACAACTTTTGGCGCGACACTATTAGCGCAAAGTTTTGATTACTTACTGGCTTTAAGCGAACGCTTAAATACCAACTTGCAAGGAGCTTAACATGACTAGCACCAACAATCCCTTAGCTCAACTAGTTGAGAATCAAGATTTATCTCAAAAAGAAACCGAGCTATTTTTTAAACAAGTACTCCAGGGTGAGATTGATCCTGCACTATTAGGCAGCGTGCTCACCGCATTAAAAATAAAAGGTGAAACTCCTGCAGAAATCGCAGGAGCTGCCGTCGCTATTCGCAGTGCTGCGACAGTATTTCCAGAGCAAGCATATACCGTAGCAGATTGTGTAGGAACAGGCGGTGATGGCGCAAACACTATTAATATTTCTACTACCGCTGCAATACTGAGCGCAGCTTGTGGTTTAAAAATGGCAAAACACGGTAACCGTAGTGTTTCTAGCATGTCTGGATCAGCTGATTTACTAGAAGCTTTTGGCGTAAACTTAAACATGTCACCTGCAACCGCTAATAATTGCTTAGATAAAGCAAATTTATGTTTTTTATTTGCTCCTGCTTATCACAGCGGTTTTAAACATGCTGGCCCTGTTAGAAAGGCCATGGGGATTCGTACTATTTTTAATATTTTAGGACCGTTAGTTAACCCCGCTTCACCAAACACTATGTTACTTGGTGTTTATACGCCTAAATTACTAAAACCCATTGCTCAAGCATTACAGCTTACGGGTGTTAAACGCGCTTTTGTGGTACATGGCAGCGGTTTGGATGAAATAGCACTTCATGGTGATACACAAGTTGTTGAAATTAAAAATGAGCAATTAATTGAACGAACAATTTCTCCAAAAGATTTTGGTTTAGAAAATTATACGCTTAATGATATCAAAGGTGGAACGCCGCAAGAAAACGCTGATATTATCAAAGCCGTTCTATCAGGAAAAGGGCAAGCAGCACATAATGCTGCAGTCGTAATAAACTGTGCTGCTCTGCTTTATTTGCATGATAAAGCTGATAGTTTAAAATCAGCAGCACAAATCGCTAAGGAAGTTTTAGCCAGCGGAAAAGGTTTACAAACTTTAGAGGCTTTAGTTTCCCTTTCAAATGAACAGGAAATTAATTAATCATGGCTAACATATTAGAAAAAATAGTCGTTGATAAACGCATTGAAATTGATGCCCTTAAAATTGCAAAGCCGCTCTCAACTTTTATTGATGAATTAAAGCCAACAACAAAAGATATGTACGCAGCGCTAAAGCGCACTGAAGATAAACCCGAAGCTGGTTTTATTTTAGAATGTAAAAAAGCATCTCCATCAAAGGGCTTAATTCGCCCAGACTTTGATGTTAAAGCTATTTGCCAAACGTATGACAAATACGCTGCGGCTATTTCAGTATTAACCGATGAAAAATATTTCCAAGGCAATTTTGATTACTTAAAACTAGTCACTGACACTGTGAAATGCCCTGTACTGAATAAAGATTTTTTCATTGATACTTATCAAGTCTATTTAGCCCGCTATTACGGCGCAGATGCCATTTTATTGATGCTTAGCGTATTATCAGATAACGAATACCTAGAGTTAGCAAGTATTGCAGAGCAGTACAACTTAGCAGTACTGACCGAAATATCAACCGCAGACGAGCGTGATCGCGCCATTAAATTAAATGCAAAAATGATCGGTATTAACAACCGTAATTTACGTGATTTAAGTACTGATATTGCTCGTACTTTTGATTTTGCACCAACCTTACCTGATGACAGAATTATTATTTCAGAGTCAGGTATTTACAATAATGCCCAAGTACGTGAATTAGCCCCTGCTGTTGATGGTTTCCTCGTTGGAAGTTCATTAATGGCGATGGATAATAATCGCTATAATGATATAGATTTAGCTTGTCGAAAACTTATTTTTGGCAACAATAAAGTGTGTGGTTTAACTGCTCCAGAATACGCCATTGCTGCTGCAACATCAGGTGCTCGGTTTGGCGGCTTAATATTTGCCGAAAAGTCACCTCGGTGTATAACTAAAGAACAAGCACTTAATATAATTAACACTACGCCACATTTGGACTATGTTGGCGTCTTTGTTAACCATAAGCGTTGCGGTATTGTTGATCTAGTTAAAAGCTTGAATTTAACTGCAGTGCAATTACATGGTGATGAAGACGAAAACTATATCAATGAACTTAAAGCACAATTAAATGAACATAACTGCAATAACTGTGAAGTTTGGCAAGCTAGCTCGGTACTAGAAAACGTACCTGAATTAAGCACACAAGTTGCTCACCATGTACTTGATGGAAAATCCCCCGGCTCAGGCCAAAGCTTTGATTGGCGAGTGTTAGCCGATAGCGAGCAAGACTTATCAAACAGCCTGTTAGCAGGCGGGCTAAATAGCGGCAATATCAACTTAGCCCTAGCACAATTAACTAATTTAGATTTATTTGGCTTAGATCTCAACTCAGGCGTTGAAACAAGCCCAGGTATAAAATCCAGCGAAAAACTTAACCAAGTTTTTGCGCAAATAAGGAATTACTAGAAAATGAACACTCCTATAAAGAATACAATTAAAGAAACTCTACCCGCCTATTTCGGGGAATTTGGCGGCATGTTTGTTGGTGAATTGCTAGTGCCAGCATTAGAGAAATTAGAGCAAGCATTCATAGAATCACAAACCGATGAGGCATTCCTCACTGAATTTAATAATTTGCTAACAAAGTATGCCGGTCGCCCAACCCCGCTTACCTGTTGTCGAAACATTGTTAAAAACCCTTTAGCAAAAATCTACTTAAAACGTGAAGACTTATTACATGGCGGTGCTCATAAAACCAACCAAGTGTTAGGTCAAGCCTTACTTGCTAAGCGCATGGGTAAAACAGAGATAATTGCTGAGACAGGCGCCGGCCAACATGGCGTAGCAACCGCAATTGCCTGTTCGCTGTTAGGTTTAAAATGTAAAGTTTATATGGGAGCAGTGGATTGTCAGCGTCAACAACCTAATGTGTTTCGTATGAAACTGATGGGTGCAGAAGTAATACCTGTTACCGCTGGCTCAGGTACATTAAAAGATGCAGTTAATGAAGCTTTGCGTGACTGGTCTGCCAATTATGAAAATGCTCATTATTTATTGGGGACAGCCGCAGGGCCGCACCCTTTCCCAACCATAGTTCGAGAATTCCAAAAAATGATTGGCGAAGAAGCAAAAGCCCAATTCTTTGAAGAAGAAGGTCGTCTACCTGATTACGTTATTGCGGCGGTTGGCGGCGGTTCAAATGCTATCGGTATGTTTAATGAGTTCATTCAGCATGAAGAAGTAAAACTCATTGGTGTTGAGGCAGGTGGTAAAGGTATAGACACCGACAAACATGGTGCAACATTAGTGGCTGGCACTAAAGGTATGTTACACGGTAACTATACTTACATCATGCAGGATAAATACGGACAAATTGAAGAGTCTTACTCTATTTCAGCAGGTCTTGACTACCCAGCCGTAGGCCCTCAGCATGCATTTTTAAAAGAGACTGGGCGAGCTCAGTATGTAGCAATAAATGATGATGAAGCATTAGATGCCTTTCAAACATTAGCGCAAAGTGAAGGCATAATTCCTGCACTTGAATCATCTCATGCTTTGGCCCAAGCACTTAAAATGGCAGAGACAGCTACGACAGAAACTATTTACTTAGTTAACTTATCTGGCCGAGGAGATAAAGATCTAGCTCATGTGCACGCGGTTTTACATCCAAATGAACAAAGCAGTGAAGCGACAGGTGTTAAGCACAGAGGAGAAGCATAATGGCACAAGCCACAAGTACACAACAAGCAGGTTACCGTTATCAGCAAGCTTTTGCTGAGTTAAAGGCAAAAAACGAAAAAGCCTTTATTCCTTTTGTTATCATAGGTGATCCTAATGCCGAACAATCACTTAAGGTTATTAAAGCCTTAATTGATGCTGGCGCCGATGCACTTGAACTTGGTATCCCTTTTTCAGACCCAAGCGCTGACGGTGTCACCATACAAATGGCCGGATTAAGAGCGTTAGATGCGGGTATGAATACGGACACCTGTATTGATATACTAGCTAAAGTTCGCGAATATGCACCTAGCATTCCTATTGGTTTATTACTCTATGGCAATTTAGTCTTTGCTCGAGGTATAGATAACTTCTATCATGATATGGCTCAGGCTGGTGTTGACTCTGTGTTAATAGCCGATGTACCTATTCGTGAAAGTTTACCTTTTAGAGAAGCGGCTTTAAAGCACTGTGTAGCCCCTATTTTCATTGCTCCACCTAACGCAAGCGATGACACTTTACGTGAAGTATCGTCATATAGTCGAGGCTATACCTATGTACTTAGTCGAGCGGGTGTCACCGGCGTAGATGTTATTGAAGGTGTTACTGAAGAAAAGTCACAACAAAGCTCTCCAGCAAAAGAACTAATAACGACACTGAATGAATACCATGCAGCACCACCGGTGTTAGGTTTTGGTATTTCAGCCCCACAGCAAGTTAAAGATGCCTTAGCAGCAGGTGCTAGTGGCGCAATCAGTGGCTCAGCTGTAGTGAAAATTATTGAAAACAATCTGAACGATAATCAAAGAATGCTGACTGAGTTAACAAGATTTGTTACGGATATGAAAGCGGCAACTAAGTAATATTTAAAGTAGAAACTGTATTGCTGGTAAATTAGCGCTTACCAGTAAATTCATCTACAAAATGTACAAGTTCAACAATCTGATTTGATATATTCAAGGCAAAAAAATACCAGCAAGTTGCTGGTATTTAATCATTCCTAAAGGAATAAGATGGTGGAGGGAGGTGGATTCGAACCACCGAAGGCGGAGCCGTCAGATTTACAGTCTGATCCCTTTGGCCACTCGGGAACCCCTCCACGGGGC